>Ga0315279_10000059_pt1 | contig 236429 bp, 234 predicted proteins | sample YL17G06_20_MG_FD_203694 | JGI IMG/M metagenome (GOLD analysis project Ga0315279, IMG submission 203694) | Sediment microbial communities from Yellowstone Lake, YNP, Wyoming, USA - YL17G06_20 | ecosystem: Environmental > Aquatic > Freshwater > Lake > Sediment | place: USA: Wyoming | collected...
CCGATGATCTCTTCGGGACGGTACTGCTTCTGCGCCATCTCTGACCTCCCAGAAAGGGGTTTCCCCATCTCGATCCAGGCTAAAATTGTAACACACTACCTGGACCAGTTCTAGGGGGCCGGGTCAGAGCTACCGCCATCATAGCCCGTCTCCCCGTAATGCCTTGTCCAAAGGGTATCCCCGGAGGCGTTGAACTTTTTGAGTAAGACATGGGCGCCGGTGGAATCATAGGCCATTCCACCGACGATGTAGCCCCCGTCCGTGGTCTGCTGTACGGAGAAACCCTCCTCCGTCGCGCCATAGGTGTAGCTCCAGAGTGCATTCCCCGAAGCATCCGTCTTGATGAGGTGAACCTGGGTGCCCATCCCCCAACCGGAATATCCCACGACGATGTAGCCCAGGTCCGAGGTCTGCTGTACGGAGAAACCCTGGTCCTCGGTCCCCCCGTAGCTCCTGGTCCAGAGGGTATCCCCGGAGGCGTTGGTCTTGACGAGGTAGACCTGGTAGCCGTGCCCGAAAGAGTTGGTGCGTCCCGCCACGATGTAGCCCCCGTCCGAGGTCTGCCGGACGGAGTAACCATTATCGAATTCCGTCCCTCCGTAGGTTCTCTCCCACCTCTGCTGGGCCTGGGTGAAGGAAACGAGGAAAAGAACGAAAAGAACCCCGCTGAACCATTTCATCCTTAAACCCTCCTTTAAAGGCAAACCTTCATTAAACCCCAAAACGCAAACAGGATGCACCTCTTCCTGACCTTCCAGAAGGATTGCATCCTTAAACTTACTTCGATTAGATGTGTTCGCATGGCGGTGACCGCAGAACGGGTGGTTTCAACTCCCCATTGGGTGATCCCTTGACCACAGCCTACCCATGCCCACTGACGAACTAAAACGCCTATACTATAGCATAAAAGAGGGCTTTTTGCAAGCCACTTTTTGACGGCCTACTCTCAGGAATCAATACCTTGCCCTGCCCCCATTCTTTGGTACCCCCCTAAATGCTCCTTCCCTGCTGCCTCGGCTGCTTAGGGATGTAACGGACCAGGGCCTTGAGCGTGGCCTCCAACAGGAGGAGGCCCAGGAGAGACCCGATGAGGTGATCAAGAAAACTGTGGACGGGACGAGTTCCTGAACCGGGAGTTGTTGGACACCTTGCTGGAGGCCCGGGTGTTGACAGCCCGCTGGCGGCAGGAGTATAATACTTTCCGCCCGCATAGCGCTTTGAACTACCGGCCTCCGGCTCCCGAGGCGTTCGAACCGTTGCCTGTGGGCCCTGCTCCGCTACACCCCCAGGTAGCCGATGCAGCATGAAAAAAGTAACACTCCGGGTGGTACTAACATTGGGGGCAGGTCAACCCCAAACAGATCAGGGAGATTCAGGAAAAGTTTCAAAAAGGGGAACTCTGAAGAGTTTGTTAGGAGACATTAACCAGAGGGCGCTGCAACCGCAGCGCCCTCTGGTTTAATTTTAAAACGGTTTGCTGGATGCCTTCGACTTGCTCGTCTATTTCACTTTCACAATCCTGGCCAGAGGAGCTCGTCCCTCCTGAGCTTTTGACGGAGGGGACCGCCTCTTTGGCGCTGATCCACGACGCGTACGAAATCGTTAGGATGATGGGGAGCGGAAGCTCTCAGGGGGATGTTAAGTCCTGGAGACATTACGAGATCGTCAAATCTTAAATTTCATTTCTCCAGGGCCCTGACAATCCGTCCAGCGGCTTTTCCGTCGCCGTAGGGGTTCACTGCACGGGCCATCTTCTGGTAAGCCTTGTAGTCCTCCAGCAGCCTGGAGGCCTCCTCCACGATTCCCTTGCGGTGAGGACCTACCAGTTTAACGGTCCCGGCCTCCACGGCCTCTGGACGCTCGGTTTCATCCCGGAGCACAAGCACCGGCTTGCCCAGAGATGGGGCCTCCTCCTGGATCCCCCCGGAGTCCGTGACCACGACGTAGGCCGTATCCATCAAGGTCACAAAGGGCAGATAGTCCAAGGGGTCAGTTAAGACCATCCGATGGCCTCTCGCGTTTCCCCGGTTTCCCGCGAAGCGATCTATGACGGCTTGGGCCCCATGAATCCAAGTAGTCCCGGGTCCATCCAGGGTTTTGCGCACGGCCTCGCGGACGTTAGGGTTCATGTGGACCGGATACAGGACCTCTACGTCCGGGTACTTCCTCACCAGGTCCCTCAGGGCCAGACAGATCTCCTCCAGAGGCTTCCCGAAGTTCTCCCGCCGGTGGGCGGTGACCAGGATGAGGCGTCTTTCGCCAGGGACCTTGTCCCGGCTCCTCTTCGTTCGCCTCCGGCGTACCTTTCCTGCCGTCCAGAGCAGGGCATCGATCACCGTGTTCCCGGTCACCCAAATCCTCTCCTCGGGTCTCCCCTCGTTAAGGAGATTTTGCTTCGCCCGTGGAGTGGGTGCGAACAGCCAGTCCGCCACCGCATCCGTGATGTGGCGGTTAATCTCCTCGGGATAGGGGTAATACTTGTCAAGGGTCCTAAGCCCGGCCTCGACATGTCCGATAGGGATCCGCTGGTAGAAGGCGGCCAGCGAAGCCGCCAGGGTCGTGGTCGTGTCCCCGTGGACCAGGACCGCCCCGGGACGGGTCGCCTTTAGAACCGGCTCCATCTTTCTCAGGACCTGGGTGGTGATGTCGGTAAGGCTTTGGTTCTCCTGCATGACGTTCAGGTCGAAGTCCGGCCGGATCCCGAACAGGTCGAGCACCTGGTCCAGCATCTGGCGGTGCTGGGCCGTGACGCAAACCTGGACTTCGAACCTCGCAGATCTCTTCAAGGCCATGATAACCGGGGCCATCTTGATCGCCTCCGGCCGGGTGCCGAAGACACAGAAAATCTTCTGTTTCGGTTTCAAGCTTTCCTCTTCGCTGGAATCGAACCTATTATACTTTCAAGACGCAGACCCGAGGTTAAGGTTCAGTTTAAGGTAAAACCAGACTGTACCTTTAACTTTCCCTTGTAAGTAAGGCCACCAAGACTCGGTTATGTAAAATGACACGTTATGTCCAACCCTTTCTAAGCTTCGACAAGGCTCCGCAACGCGGAAGGGGTTTCCGAGGTATTCACGCCGTATTCACGCCCTCTCCACATCTGGGTAGAGAAAAGAACCGGTAGTGGAGTATGTTTATTCATAGAAATATGTCTTTAGCGATACACGCTTTAATTGAATGAACCTAAAGCCCTATCCGATGGGGAGGTTCACCCCGGAACATGGAGGAGTGAGATACCTGATAAAAGACATCCCGGTAGAACCACAATAAATCGGAAAGGAACGGTAATCCAGGCTCATCGAGAGAACATCATCCTCGTTGTAAAGTGGGTGCGGCTTATTCTGCTACGGGATCTAAGAAATATTGAGTAGATAACGATTACGCTCACCGATGGCAATGGAGCGTCGCGGAAGTGCCAACAGATGCAGCGCCTTTTACCCACTCTTCTGAGACACTATCCAAGATCCTGTGATTGAAAGTACTCCTTCTGTTTTTGCTTTGAATCGCTCATTCAACTGAAGATTCTTTCTTCTCAACAACTCAAGCGACCTATGGTCTACATCTGGCTCGGTTGCCAATATGCGATGCCCAGCGGATAGAAACATGGTTAGAATGTCATCATGCCTTAACCTGTTCATGTACATGTATCTATTTCCTGCATATAATTCCCATTCCGTATCACTGTATTTAAGGAAATTGATTGGGGATATTGATTTGTCTGAATGGGAAAAGTGATCACTATAGTCTATTCTATGGATAAACAAGCCATTATCATTGATAACCCTATTCCCCTCTTCAATAATCTGTTTTAATACTTCCGGAGGAATGTGCTCAAGTACAGCGTATGATGTATGATAATCTATACTCTGATTCATTAATCCGGTCTTGGCGGCGTCGCCTGGTGCAATGTAATTGATGTGGCACATTTCGAGAAAAGCACGCATTGAATAACGAACATTCTTGTGGAATTGCAGTAAATATTCCAATCTTTTCTTATCAAGGAATAATCCAAATAATATCTCAATTTCCTCCTTATTGTCCGATATGTATTGCAAGCTTTCTCTTATTAGTTCTCCCCTTAGGTATGGATTGATATCTATGGTAATAGTGCTTTTTGCACCCATCAACCAGTACGATAAAGGTACGATTGGAGCTCTTCCTGTTCCTATTTCGAAAAATACCTTGTCTATTGGGTCGTAATCAAGTCTTCTAATGCGCTCCCATGTCTTGATCCCAGCAGTTAGCCTGCTAACGGGATTCATTCTCCTTAGACCGCCAAAATGTCTTTGAAGCCAGTAGTACGTGGAATATGAGACTGAAGATGGAAAAAGGGCGATCGTGTTTTGTATGCTTGCTTTCAGCTTCCAATGCATCGTTAATGTCCCACGGACTTTCTTGATTGGCTACGGGTGGGGTTTAGGGGAGAGAGGGGTGTTAACCCCACCGCCGCTGCTCCTACATCGAACACACGCATCACATGCCCCATGTGCGGCACAAGGTTTTATTCTAACACAGCATACCCGATATAAGGCTCCCATTCCATTCTACGAATTTGTAACTGTCTGATCCCAATGCTCTCCAACAACGCTAAAGTTTCACCGGGCCACATTGGGTTGTCCAATTCGTCAAAAGCAATAACTGATCCCTTGGGCATTCTTGGAACGAAATGTTCAATTGCGACCTTTGTTGGCTTGTATAGATCAAGATCGACAAACAGGAGACTTACTATCAGGTGAGGATGATCAGCAATGAATTTGGGTATCGTATGTACAACGTCTCCCTTGACAAGATGCACTTTATCAATATGACCCAAGAAACGATCTCTATCATATTCTTTGATCAGAGATAGCAACTCCTTGTAAGAGTTTGCATGTAAACCCCCCTTCTCAGGCATAGCAACCGCATTGGCATCTTTATCGCTTACGTCCGGAAAGCCAGCGAAAGTATCAAAGCCATAGATACGACGCGTCAGGTTTTCGGGTTCCAACATGGTGCTCAACTTGGCCCACGACATGATGCCGAAACCATTGAAAACACCACACTCCACCACGGAGCCTTTCACCGGAAGAACCAACTTGAAGATTTCATACATGGCCAGGAACCGCTTCAGATGCTGCCGCCGCACGTACTTGGGAAAGCACTCCAACCTAACCTCGACAGAATCAGGACAGCTATTGAAAATGCGCTCGATGTTTTTTCCGACCTCTTGTTCTTTGGCAGTCCGGAACTTCTTCATGATCATTACTCCTTATTTCAGGATGGTTGTTACGGTCTGGATAATAATTATAATGTCTCCCCAGAAGGATCGTGTCCTGACATAGTGTAGGCTAAGACGCATTTTCTCCGAATGGATATTCTCCATGTAGTCCTTGTCTGGATCAGAACTGCCCTTCAGTATCTCTCCCTCGTTGGGAAATCTCACTGAAGCATAATCGGTGATACCTGGCCTTACTGTGAGTACAAGTCGCTCCTCGGGTGAGTACAAGTCAACCGCCCATTGTACTTGCGGGCGGGGGCCAACCAAGCTCATTTCGCCGACTAAGACGTTGAGGAGTTGCGGCAACTCATCCAGTTTGTAACGTCGCAGGAAGCGCCCCGCCCCGGTTACTCTTGGGTCATCGTCAGGTGACGAAGACCCTCCAATCCTGTCGGCGTTCAAGATCATTGTCCGAAATTTGAACATTCTGAACGGTTTCCCATTCAACCCGACGCGTCTTCCTCTATAAAAGACAGGCCCAGGCGAATCCAACTTGATTAATAGGGCGATCGCGGTTAGCAAGGGTGACAAAAGGACAAGCCACAGACCGGATAGTATTAGGTCAAAGCTTCTTTTGAATAAGGGATACAAGCTGTCTCCAAATGAATCACTTCCGCGCCAAGATGGCCAAGATCAAGTTCACAATCCCAGTCACGTCAAGTCCATATTGCGCTCGCAGATACTCCTGGTCCCCCACGATTGAGGAGAAGGTGTCCAAGAGCCCGATGCGTCTGAAGTGCCTCGGGCGCTCTCCGGATTCGAGGAGTACTTCAGCCACCGCCCCGCCCAGCCCGCCGACCACACTGTGTTCCTCCAGAGTAAAGACCGCAGGCGTCTCCCGAGCCGCGGATAATACCGCTTTTGCGTCCAGGGGCTTGACCGTGTGCAGGCTCAGAACTCCGGCCTGAAGGCCATGGATGGCTAGGGCTTCAGCGGCCTGGACGGCCTGATATAGCATGCACCCGGTCGCTATCAGGGTCAGGTCCTTACCTTTGCGTACTGGGATGGCCTTCCCCATTTCAAAAGCCGGCTCAACCTGATGGACAACGGGCTCCTTATCGCGCCCCAGGCGAAGGTAGGCAGGCCCCTGGTGAGCGACCAGCGCCTGGACCGCCAACCGGGTCTCGACAGGGTCCCCCGGCGCGATCACGGTCATTCCGGGCAGGGCACGCATCACGGCCAGGTCCTCAGTAGCGTGATGGGAAGGGCCGAGGGAGCCGTAGGTCATGCCCGCCCCGACCGAGACGATCCGGACATTGGCGTTGTGGTAGCAGGCGTCGTTACGGATCTGCTCGAAACAGCGGAGCACCGGGAAGTTGGCTATGGAATATGTGAAGACGATCTTTCCGCTCAGCGCCATGCCCACGGCCAGACCGGTTAGGTTCTGCTCAGCCACCCCGGCATTCACAAACTGCCTGGGCAGGCGCTCCATGAACGGAGTCACCACGTTGAATCCCAGGTCGCCTGTTATCAGGACGATCCGCGGATCTTCCCTGGCCAGCTCGAACAGGGTCTCGGAGAACGCTGTCCTCATGCCTTTTCCCCGAGCTCCCTCAGAGCCGCCTTGTACTCCTCGCCTTGGGGCGTGCGGTAGTGCCAGAGAAGCTTGTTCTCCATGAAGCTGACCCCCTTCCCCTTGACCGTATGGGCAATGAGGCAGGAGGGCTTGCCCTTCTCCAAGGGCAGCTCCTTTAGGGCTTTCTCCACGGCCGCAAGGTCGTGGCCGTCCACCTCTCGGACTGCCCATCGGAACGCCCGCCACTTCTCTGCGAAGGGATCCAGGTCCATAACCTCCTTGACCGTGCCCAAACTCTGGATTTTATTGTAGTCTACGATCACAACTAGGTTGTCCAGTCCATGTTGGGGAGCGAACAAAATTGGCTCCCAAGTCGAGCCCTCGTCGCACTCCCCGTCGCTGAGCAGGCAGAAGACGCGATAGGCCTTGCCGTCACGCATAGCGGCCAGGGCCATTCCGGTGGCCATGGACAGACCGTGGCCCAACGAGCCGGTGGAAAGCTCCACCCCCGGGACCAAACCATGGGTAACATGACCAGCCAGGCGGGACCCGTTCCTGTAAAAAGTATCCAACCATTCCACAGGGAAAAAGCCCGTTTCCGCCAAGACCGCGTAATAGGCTGCGGCCCCGTGTCCCTTGCTGAGGATGAATCGGTCCCGCTCTGGCCAGTCCGGTTTTTCAGGGTCCACTTGGAGTATCCGGCCGTACAAGACGGTGAGCAGCTCCGCCATAGAAAGCGATGAGCCGATATGTGAGGCCTTGCCCATATGGGTCATCCGGACAGAATGAACCCGGATTCGCCGCGCGAACGATACCAGTTCGGAGGGATCGAGCCTTTTCACCTTTTCCCTATCACCGGCCGCAGAAGGATCGAATCGCTTCGGAAACGTACTCCAAATCTTCGTCCGTCAGCGAACTGTTCATCGGAAGCATCAGGCAGCGGGTGAACATCCGCTCAGTGTAAGGCAGGCGAGCCTTGAGGCCCAGCTTTTCGAACTGGTGCACGGCCTTTCCTCCCCACTGAATGAGCGTGCCTATCCCCCGCTCCTTAAGATGAGCCTGAAGCTTATCCCTCTTCTCGGCCTCTATCTCGTAGTTCTGGAAGATGTCGTAGTGGTCCGGATCGCTGTCCGGGGCTGGAGGGAGAACCAGCTTCTTGAGTTCCCCCAAGTGCTTCTGATACAGGGCTGCGAGGTCCCGCCTACGACTAATCTCCTCCCCGTAACGGTCAAACTTGAAGTCCAGGATGGCGGCCTGAAGGTTATCAAGCCGAGAGTTCAATCCCCACATCACCACCTCCCCCTGCTCGTCTCGCCCGTGGTCCCGCAGAAGCAACATCGTTCGGTAGACCTTCTCGTCGTTAGTCAGAACCGCACCCCCGTCCCCCAGACACCCCAGGGTCTTGGCTGGGTAGAAGCTGATCGCCCCGGCCATGCCAAACGTGCCCGCGGCCTTCCCCTTGAAGCGCGAGCCAAGGGCCTGGGCGGCATCTTCCACAATCATCAGACCGTGCTTCTCCGCAATGGCCTGAAGCGTATCCATCTTGCATGTCCGGCCGTTCAGCTGGGTCGGCATGATCGCCCGAGTGCACGTGGTGATTGCGGCCTCGGCCGAGGCCGGGTCCATCAGGTGATCCGGGCCACAATCCACTGGGACCGGAATCCCGCCAGCAAAGTGAATCGCCGCTGCCGTCGCGACCATTGTGTGCGAACAGAATATTACTTCGTTTCCGGGCTTGATCCCGGACGCGCGCAGAGCGATGATCAGGCCATCAGTGCAGTTTGCAACCCCCAGGACATATCTCGCTCCGGTGTATTCCGCCAAATGTTTCTCAAAATCCTTCAGGTCCTGCTGCTGGATAAATGCCCCTCTCCTTCCCACGTCCCGGAATATCCGGACCAGGTCCTCCTCCCTGGACGTGAACAGGTAAGGGTAGTTGAAGAAAGGAACCGTTCGGTTGCTCACAGCATCTTCCCCCTTTCTTCTAATCCAAACGGTTCGCCGCGCAGTTGATGACCTTGTGGGTCCGGTCGGGCCAGTTCAGAGGGAGCGAGGTCGGCGCCTTGTAGAACACCATCCCCTCCTGAATCTCCTCCGGCATCCGGACCATTTTGCCAAACACGACTCTCTTCAGCCACTTCTTACCACCAGTGGTCTTGGGAATCAGCCCAAGGCTAACCGCAGCCTTCTTCACCGGCCGCAGGACTTTCTGGCGCAGGGAAACCCCCGTTACCGGAAGGTGTCCGAAACACTCCACCGAAAAGCCGTGGGATGAGAACAGTTGTTCCAGCTCTACGACCCCATGATAGGTGTAGCTGTGTGGGCTGGGGTTAAAGTCGTAGAGGTCCTTATTCGCGTTCGCGATCAGGACCACCCCACCGGGCCGCAGAATCCGCTTGCACTCCTGGACGAACTTATCGGCCGATGGCAGATAGTAAAGGGCCTCGAACAAGATGACTACATCCGCAGAGCGATCCGGATAGGGCATCTCCTGGGCATCGAAGACCCGCAGGGGAACCCGGCTGCCGTAATGGTCCTCCGCCCGTTTGAGGATGCTCGAAGTATAGTCTCCGGCCCGGAGAGACTTCGCAACTTTCACAAGGTGACCCAACCCCGGTCCAGAGCCGCAAGCGGCCTCGACCACATCCTTCCCAACGCAGTATGTTCCAGCCCAGAAATAGCGATGGCAAAGACGCTCAAGCTGTTCCTGTGATATCTTATCACCGGCAATCTCTGTAACTGTTGAATAATCAATCATCAATCCACCTCTCAATTACTGAAATAATAGATTTACCCATTAATTTTGTTTGCAATATTCTCAAGATGCGAAATGAATTTAGGATAAACCACTTTATCGCTGTATTTCTCCTCAAATAGACGACGAGCCCGAAAACCCATTTTTCTGCGCTCTTCTTCATTCGCCGCGAACCAGCACAGCTGCTTAACTAATGAAGAAACCTTGCCTGGTTGATACTGCAGGCCAATATTATACTTCTGGATGATAGTTTCCATTTCCCCCCTTAAGGAGGAGAGCAGTGGCAGGCCGGCTGCCATGTATTCAAAGGGTTTATTAGGTAAAGATTGCAAAGCTCCTTCCGAATAGGTTGCCAAACCTATCGAAGATATACTCATTAACTGAAACATGGATGTTTGATCGATCCACCCTGTAAATGTGACATTAGGAAGGCCTTGAGCCTTTTTACGCAGATTTGAATTATTGTCACCATTGCCCGCCAGCACAATCTGATAGTTTGGGCTTCCAACCTTCTGTAGTTCTTTGGCTGCAGCAACCACTGTTGCCAGGTCGTAGGAAGCACCGAACATACCGATGAAAGTAGCGACCGGAATACCCCGACGGAGGCCATACTTGTCTCGCAAAGCCACCGCCCGAGATTCAATGTCCCTTTTCGCTTCAATATCGGGCCCAACACACCCCAACGGAAAAACTCCGTCTGATTCCTGACGAGGCCGACCGGCATATGTTAACGCCCACCGGAGATATGTCTCTGATACCGCGGTAATCCCGCTTGCCCCACGAAGTATACGCTGGGCGCGCCTAAACTCCGAGACCAATCCCAACCTCGCTATTCCCCTCAGGAAATGCGGAAAAGCCGAGAGATAGAGATCGGGCCACGGATCTCTGACATCCACAACAACGGGAATGCAATGAGCCCGTCCATAGGCTACAGCTTTCTCTGCCATCTCCAACGTGGGCAAACAAACCAAAATGACATCCGGCTTTGATTGACACTGATGAGCCTGGAACTCAAAAGACCGAGCTGTTATTCGATTGTGTTTTATGCGTCCAATTGAGATATTTTTCTTATAGCCGGGACCGTGAAGGAGGGTTATTTGAAACGCCGGTCGAGGCTCGATGGTAGTCGTTTTGTTAAAACGATTCTTCTTCAGCATATGATTAAATGTCGAAGACCACCACCTAACCTCATGCCCTCTTCCAATTAGGGCATCGGCAAGCATACCGCATCTCAAATAACGGAAATTATTGTCAATATCAGGAAGGGGTTCCGCTATTTCGATGATCCAAGGCTTCAAAAGAAATACCTATCAGAGATATATACAGCGGATTCGTACATATAGGAAGCAAGTTTACGGGAACGGAAACCGTGAGTTGAACAATGGTCGTTATGGTATAGGATCAAATGAGGATTATAAACAATCTTTAAACCTAATTCTCTCGCCGTCTCAGCTACAAATATCTCCTCTCCAAACAAAAAAGCAGGGTAGTTTAATTTGCCCCCGTGCAAGAAATATGATTTTGAAAACAAAATACACGAACCGTGGGGAGCATATATCTCCTGTAATCCTTTTTGACCTTCTTCCCGAGGGACGATCGACAAACCCAACCAGCTTTTTTTAAGCGAAGAACTGGAATTGGTAAGATACCATCGTTTCCACGCTTTACTCAAAGTGTATTTCATATTAGAAAAAAGGTGATATAGATTAAGCAAATAGAAGTTGCTAAACAACAACTTATAAGATTTCATCTTATGCTTAGTTGGGCGAGAAACCATCATGGGGTTTCGATCGCACAACCAACGTTCCGACCATATTGAAGGCGCAATAACCCCCACTTCTTCGCTCAGGCCTAAATCACGCAAGCGAGTAAAAAAGGTTTCATTTTTAAATTCAATGTCCACATTCGACACCATCACCCAGTCTGGGAGGCCTTTGTTTAAGAGATATTCTTTGAGTCCAAAAGCTGCACCTCCAAAGTAGCCTAAGTTGGAAGACGCCTTTAGACAAAGAGTTTGTGGATATTGTTTTTGTATCGACTTAAATATATCACTACTGTCAACTCTTTCAGTATTATCTACAATTACGACGTTCAGGTCAAGACCCTGCGATATCTTGGTTAACCCATTTAAATATTGAAACAAGGCTTTATCTGATTCATAGTTAATACCTATAACTACCACTCTTATTTGATAAGACGACATCTATGAATACCCCCTTACTCAATTTAAGAACGGATTATACTTAGCATTATTAGTTACACGCAACTGTACTTTATGGTATTCATTCATTATTTAAGAAACTATATATATCCAGACCAATTATATCCTTTCTTACTCAACTTCTTCCATATTTTGAATCACTTCTTCAACCTGTTCCACCCTTTTATCCCATGTATTTAATTTAGCGATATGTTGCCTGGATATGACTTTATCAAACCTATTTTCGAGACAAGCCTTTTGAATTAGGGAAACAAACTCTTTTTGATCATTAGCGACGTATACATCCGAGGGATACTTCATAACTTCTTCAAATTTAGTGGTAACAACCGGCTTTCCAGCAGCGAGATATTCATATAACTTAATCGGATTAGTACTTTCGATAAGGTCATCGATCACAAACGGAATAATACAAACGCTGGACTCATGATAATAGCGAGGCAAGTCCTTGTACTCGATAAATCCAAAACATTTTACATTCGGCATGGTTTTCAGCTTTGAAAGATAATTACCCCTATCCGGACCGACTAACCAAAAAGTATAATCCGGCAACCTGTTTGCACAATATTCCATCAACGGCTTATCAAACCAATGAGATATAACGCCAGTATAAAGCACAATTTTATTAAAGTTTATCGCTTTCTCTGGCGGCATATAAAAATGCTGATAATCCACACCGTTCATGATCAAATAGCTTTTCTTGGCGTTTATTCCTTTCACGCGAAATAGCTTTGAGGAGCTAAATATCGCAGCTTCAGCATTTCGAAGAATGTCGCGCTCAATCCTTTCAACCGTCCTTTTAAGGTAATATCCTTTCCATCCCAAGTGTTCATCAAAGCAATCGTAAACTACGCTCTTCTTGCCTTTTACAAAATCAACAGCAAAGGGATAGCCAACCCACCAGATATCAACATGCTTAATATTCAATTTATGTTTTACAAGCCAAACAAATCTATGCAAGATTAAATTATTAAGGATATTGAGTAACCGTATACTATTACCCAAAGGGAAATACCAAGCAGGGGTTTGCACATATATTAAATATGGATTAACCATTTGAATATGTAAAGTTAAATAAGATTTTACTTGTCCGGGATGGTTCTTTATTATTGAAAGTAAGTTATTCATCTTATCAAAATATATAATTCGATATTTATCAGAGAGGCGCTCCATGATTTGCTCACGCCTACCCTTATGACTAAACCAAATACCCATCTCAAGAGCAATGATTGTTTTCATTGAATATAGTTATCTATTAATCTATTTCTTGTTACTCTTGTTTTACTACACATGCATACTGTAGGTATCTCGACTCCCAATAATAACCGAAAGTTAATATGTTGAATATCCAACAGCCCAATGAATTGTTCGGGTTGATACCTTGTATCTTTATTAGAATATACCCTGATGATCTAAACATATCAATGATACTCTTTTTTGTAAAGAATCTTAAATGCGTCTTATCTAATACAAATGAATCCGTGTATTTCCAATTTTTATTTACAATGAGCGCTTTTATGACTGATGTGTGAAGAACATTTGGAATAGAGCAAACAACTACACCTTCATCCGTAAGTTTATCCTTAATTTTAATAAGTAAGTTATAAGGGTCGGTCAAATGTTCGAGCACATCATTAAAGATTATACAATCAAAATATTTGTTAGGTAGTTCGTTTATTTTCACACTTATATCCCCTTTTATTAATTTGTCTATTTTAGGGCTTGCTATTAATCCAATATCTTCGTTAATTTCTGCACCCCAAACCTCTGCGCATGTTTTATCTTTCACCTTTTTAGCAAAATTACCTTCGCCACAACCCACGTCAAGAACCTTCGTCACATTCTGAGGGATGAAACGCAGCATTACTTCCCTGTCATGGATGTAATAGCCAATTGGTTTTGATAAACCTAATAATATTTCTTTTCTCGACATGTTCTTTCACACTTATATCTTTAAATATTCTTTACCTTATTTTATCAAATGTTATTTAGAGAAACTATATTGAATTGTGGAGATGCATTTACGGCCAAACCCGCCAAAGCACCATAAAATCCCATTATTTGAAGCCCGGCGAAATTACTCACCATTAACAAGACTAGTACCCCTAATAATGTACCAAGGGCCACCGAACGCTCAATAATTGCGTTAGGATCTTTACATTTCCTGACCCTATTCACCAGGTTCCAGCCATACCAGATGATGAAACCGACGCCGAGCAAACCGGTCCTTGAAAGAAGAGACATAAGAATGTTATGGCTATAAAGGGGCATGCCCCATTTCTCAAGGATATATTTATTGACTAATCCGTAGCCATGACCAAAAATGGGAGACTCAAAGAACAGACTGAAATCCTTTTTCCATTCATCGACCCGAGAGAGGTCAACGGGATCTGCTCTCAACAAAAATAACCTATCTCCCAAATATCTTAAATGTTCACTCATCGATGGAAGCAAATAATATATTGATATTATTACAATGCTAATAAGCGGAAGCGATAGAAATACTTTGCTTCTCGACATGGCATTACTGAGAACAAATAAAAGTGCAACAATACAACCCAATAAAGTTCCCTTGGAAGCGGTCATCACAAGCCCTACGAATGAGATCACAAAACCCGCGATCCCAGCACCTATTTCAATTTTGCTTTTACTCAAAAAGACAAAGGCTGCAGATATTGCGACTAAACCAACGATTGGCGTCGAGGTATATAGTCCCTCATATCGCAACGCCATTAAAGAATAACCTGGTGGGAGAAGGTTTGGGTTGGTCAAAAGGATGTAATTAAGAATAAATAAGGTTACAGATACCGAGAGGAAAATACCCCAAAGCAACCAACGGCGCCGCTCGCCTAGCTGTGCTCCTGCAACGGCAAACAACACGACATTGGACATAAATATTAACGAGCCTTGACTCTCAAATATTACATCCCGGAGAGGATTAAATATCGCGGATAGTGCTACAACCATACACCATACATATACAGCTACCCTAAATATCTTTAAATCCTGTAAATGATCCCGTTCCGTTGTCAATTCTGCGACAACGAAACCCGCAAAGGTTATAAGACAGGTTAAAGTGATAACCGGTATATCAAATAAGCGATAGGGAAACAAATCGATAACAATATAAAACATCGTTCTCGGAGACAATAATATTATCTCAATAATACAAAATAATAAAATGAATGGGAGATTCATGGAAATAGGAATATTCTCTTTGTACGAGGCTTTCATTATTGAATCATATCAACGATGATATTTTTCCACGTATCGAAACAATGATAACGACCAGAGCCCCACTCTTTAACGATAGGAAGCAAACGCGACATCTTGGGGATTTCAGATATGACCCTTCGTGCTTGAAGGTGTATTAATTTATTTCTTAATTTCCCCAAAGAACAAGTAACTGTATTTGCATCAGATGTTCCCCTCCAGCTCGTCATGTAATCTACTAAGGCTTCTATGTGCATAATTTCCCTGTACAGAGAAGTTCTGCTCTCTGACATATTGTATTTCAGACGGCCTCTCCACGACATTTTCCGTGCACCGTATTGCTGATCTTCGTGCTGCCTATATTGAATGAGAGGCTCCTTTATTAGCATCCCCCTTTCCCCAAATGCCGACCCAAGAGGAATATACCAGGCATCATGGCTTAAAGAATCGGGTACTGGCCGACCATAATCTCTAAGACTAGCTCGAATGGCTGTGGCCATCCCCGTAGTAATCGAGAGGCGAAGGATCACATCAAATTCCCTTCCGCTTTCGAAGAAGCACTGCCACCGCCTGTCAAATCCTCGCCGACGCCATAAGGTATAACCAAGTGGTTTTAGTTCCTGATCCACTATTTCCGCGTCAGAAATTATATAACCAATCTCAGGGTTACTTTGAAAACCCTGCTCTATTTTGGCTAACTTTTGTGGACACCATACATCATCCTGATCCGAGAAGGCAATGATGTCTCCTTCACAATAATCCATGGCTTGGGCAAAATTACGACCTGTACCCAGTCTCTGATTATTTTTGATGATTTGCGTCCGGAAAGGAGCCGACTCTGCATATTTACCTAGGATCTCAACCGTGCCGTCGCTCGAACCATCATCGCAAATTACTAATTGGTCTGGATGACGGGTTTGAGCTGTGAAACTCTCAAGTTGTTCATTTAAGTATCTCTCGCCATTGCATGTTGCCATAGCGATTGATATTTTATATCTTTTCATTTCTCCTATCATTTGCAGTTCAATATTTCTTCAAATGGAGGTGCGTACCACATTTCCCAAATATCTTTTCCATGACCGCTCTTCGGGAGTCAAAATAAAATGCCAAGTGACCAAAAAAAGAAACAACAGGGCAGACGATAGAAAAACCACTTTAATTACAATGCCCAGTTTAAGGGAACCAAAGTAAAACGTAAACAAGGCAGCCAAAGTGGCAAAGGACAATTTCTCAATAACTGCTTTACTCGAAGATAAAAGCCATTGTGCTAAACTAAAGAGAACAATCGCATCTAATGCTGCGCGCGCCGTCCAAGCAATCGCAGCACCTACGATGCCATATTTAGTGATCAACCACCAAGCTGCAGATAAATAAAAAGGCAGTTCTATTAGATGTAACTTTGCGGTAAGGTCCGGGCGGCCTATACTTTGTATCAAAACGTAAGGTATCCGGGCGAGACTATTAATAAAAACTCCAACAGCAATCCATTGCAATACGGAAGTACTATTCAGGGCAAATTCGGAACCCATCCAAATATTGAGGCCTTCATGAGCCAAGGTTACCGTGATAAGGGTGATTACGAACAAGCAAAGATAGGTATATTTGACCCCACGGGAAAAAATCAGAACAGTTCTTTTTCTATCTCGAACAAAGCTAGAAGCAAAGGCCGGAAAAAGAACTGCAACCAGGGAATCAGAGATCAACGTTAATTTAGTAACTACATCATAGGGGGTTGAATAGTAGGCAACCTCTTTTACTGAAATAAGCATTCCAATCAAAAAACGATCCAGGTAACTCATAACCGGACCAATTAAATTGGTAACGGTCAACCAGCTACCAAAACGAATCAAAGGCCCTATTACAGCCGGTTTAAAGAATACTTTACGGCCCAACTGAGGCATCACCCGAAGGCAAAGCCACAAGAGTATCGCTAAAGACAAATATCGGCTTACCACTAAAACGGCTGTGACTGTAGACAGACTCTGTGAAAAACGCAGAACCAACACTGGCCCAATAAACGAAAATATGCTCATTGGAATACGGACTGAATTGATTAGGTCGAAACGCAACTGGGCAGCTAAAATACCCCCTACCCCCGCTGAACCGATCACAGCAGGGATTGACGACGCGAGCAGGTAAAAAGCACGCAAGGTTTCGGGTTGTAAAGCCGGAGGGACTTTGAGCACGCGATGAACCAGCCAAGGGGAAAGGAAACCCATCAACAACCCACCAATGATACCCAAGATTAACATAAGGAACAGAGCGGACCAGGCTAATACTGGTATTTCTTGTTCTTGACGGGCTCCCAGCTTTTCCGCTAATAATTTTGTCAACGCCCGTCCTAAACCTAAATCCAACAAGCTGAAATAAGCGACGACCATCCAAATCAAGGCAAGGACACCATAACGTTCCGTACCAAGCCCTCGAGCAAGCAAGGGAATGGCAAAAACTGCTGCCAATAGGGGCGCACCCTGCCCTGCAAAGTTCCACAACACATTACGAGAAACGTTCAAAACTAAACGACTCCTACTTCAAATACTTTCGATTCGAGACTTCACATCCCATAATTAATCCAACCGATTATCTCGTTGCTTTCGCAAAAGGATTTCTGAAATCCGCTTCGCCGTCCGCCCTTCCCATCCCCATGGCCTCCTCCCCTTCTTCCAGTCCCCACTCAACGCCTTACGAGCCTTTGTCAGAATCCGTACCGGATCCGTTCCGACCACCTCGTTCGTCCCTTGCTCCACCGTGATCGGCCGTTCGGTATTCTCCCTTAGGGTCAAACAGGGCACCCCAAGATATGTCGTCTCCTCCTGCACACCGCCCGAGTCCGTTAGAACGACCGCGGCCCGCTCTTCAAGATGCAGGAAATCCAGGTAACCCAGAGGCTCGGTCAGGAGCACGCTCTGATCATTCTTCATTCCAGAAAGCTTCAGGTTGTTCCGAGTGCGAGGGTGGACCGGAAACACTACAGGGACCTCCTTAGAGAGGACCTCAATCGTTTGCCATATCTTCTTCAACGTCTCCAGGCTATCCACGTTGGAAGGGCGATGCAGGGTCAGCAGGGCAAACCTCTTCCCCCGCAAGCCCAAGCGACCACAAATCCGCGAGGACGCGGCCCTTTTCCGAGCCGCCACCAGGCTGTCGATCATGATGTTCCCCACCCGGAAAATCCGGTTCTTCGGAATCCCCTCGGCAAGGAGATTTCGGTCCGCATCCGGGGACGGAGTGAATAGCCAGGTCGCCAGGGCATCCGTCACCACCCGGTTCACCTCCTCGGGCATGGAACGGTCATAACTCCTCAACCCTGCCTCCACATGCCCCAGGGGAACGCCCATTTTCGAACAGACCAGGGCGCAGGCTACGGTGGAGTTCACGTCCCCGACCACCAGGATGGCATGGGGTTTCATCCTTTGCACTTCACGCTCGAAACCGACCATCACCTTTGCCGTCTGCCCAGCATGGCTTCGAGAGCCAACCCCCAGGTCAATGGCCGGTTTGGGAAGGCCCAAGTCGCGGAAAAAGGCGCCCGACATCGAATCATCGAAATGTTGGCCTGTATGCAACAGGATCGGAATGAATCGCCCGTCCAAGTTCTTGAAAGACCGCCATAAAGGCGCAATCTTCATGAAATTTGGCCGGGCCCCGACAACGAGGATGATGCGCTTAGGTTGCAAAGGATGAAGTCTATGTCCGAGAATGACTTATTCCGTGCCTTTCACGGTACTCACGACCTCTTCTTCCCCTTCCCTTCCTCGCCGTAATAGTGGTGGTAGTAATAATGGTAGTGGTAGGACCCGTAGGTGTTTTCGATCTGGACATTGTTCATGACAATCCCCAGAAGGTTGGCCTTGACATTGTCCAGCAGAGTCCGGGCGCGGAGCACGGCCTCGCGGTCCGTGGTTCCAGACTCAACTACAAGGACGACCCCGTCCGTGTTCTGCGAGAGGACCGCGGGATCGGTAACCGCCACCACCGGAGGGCTATCCAGAAAGGCCATCTCGTAGCGCCGGGATATCTCGGCCATCAGGTCCTTCATGCGCTGGGACCCGAGCAGCTCCGAGGGATTGGGCGGCAGGTGGCCGGACGGAAGAAGAAAGAGGTTCGGGATGCCCGTAGGCCTGACCAAGGCCTCCAGGCTGCCCTTGCCGATGAGCAGTTCCGTGAGCCCCTCTTTGCCTTCGATGTTAAATATCCGGCCGAGAGTCGGACGACGGAGGTCGGAATCCACGAGCAAGGTCTTGGTGCCCATCTGGGCCAGGGTGATGGCGAGGTTGGCGGCGGTAGTGGATTTCCCTTCGTGCGGGGCCGCGCTGGTCACCAGAATGTTCTTGGGCGGGCTGTCCGGACGGGAGAAGGAAAGGTTTGTACGAATCGTACGGTAGGCCTCGGCAACCGGCGAGCGGGGCACGAAGTGAGTCACCAGCCGGGAGGAAATTTGCTCGATGATATCCCGGGATGTCTTGGCCTTGCCGTTCAGCTCCCCGATCGAGGGGATGAGTCCGATCACGGGCAGACCCACGATGTTCTCGGCTTCCTCGGGCGTCTTCAGGGACTTGTCCAGTTGCTCCAAGAACGCAGCCAGGAACGTCGCGCCCACCCCGCCCACGATCAAGGCCATGAGGAGGTTAAGGAGCTTGCGAGGCTTGACCGGAAACTTTGGAAGGCGGGCCGGATCCAAGATGCGGACGTTTCCGATTTTCCCGGCCTCGGTGATGCGCGCCTCCTCGTATTTCTCCAGGAGCAGGCGGTAGATATTATCGTTCACCTGCTGGGAGCGGGTGAGGCGGGCCAATTGTAATTCCTTGTTGGGCAGGCGCTCCATCTGCCGGTCGTAGGTAGAGAGGATCGCGCCCAGGCTGGCCTCGCGGGTGGAGTCGGTCTGAATGTCAATCTCGAGCGTCAGGGCCTCCCGGGAGAGGTCCGCGACCCGGGACATCGGGTTTTCCATGCTCTCGCCCTGGGCCACGCGCAGGACCTCGGAGGTCAGCTTCTGCTTGGTGGCCTCGATCTCGGCGGCAAGCTTCTTCATCTGGGGATGGTCCTTGGTATAGCCCTTGACCAGGAGATTGGTGTACTCCACCTGCTGTGACAACAGCATTTTGCGCAGGTCGTCGGCCCAAGCCGAGGTCGTGGTCGTGATGGAAGGCACCACACTGGCCCGCTGAGTCTTCATCTGCTCCTTGATCGCGGTCAGCCTCTGCTCCGCGGCCTGCCGCTCGGCTTGGGCTGTGGCGTGCTCGGTCCCGACCTGGGTGGTGCGCACCAGAAGCTCCTTGGCCTCATCGGAGAGCGAGACCACCTGATTCTGGGCCTTGAAAGCCATCAGAGCCTCCTCGTCCTTGCGCAACTCGCCTTCTACCTTGGGGAGCTGCTCTTCGATGAACTTCCTCGTGGAGGAAGCCTGCTCCCGCTTCACGGAGACGTTCCGGTCCTTGACCACCTCGGCCGTGGTGTTGGCTAGGACCCGGGCCGCGCCTGGGGTGCGGGCATGGGCCTTGATCAAAATCACGTCCGAGTCCCGGATGGGCTCCGCAGAAAGGGACTTCATGATGAGGGTGGTCAGCATCTCGAAACGGCGAAGCTCCGAGGAGGTTGCTGGCTGTTGGTTGTTCGTGGTTGGATTAGGGATTTCAGATTCCGTGTTCTTAACTCTAAAGCTTCTCGGCTTCGCCGTGGTCAGCAGAGAGTCCGCGATGGCATCGGGAAGGGCGCGGGCCACCTCCTCGGCCAGGGCAAAGGTCTTGATCTCTTCGATCTGGTTCACCAAGTAGGACTTGCGGGCGAAGGCCCCGGAGAGGTCGAAGGTCGGGATGGGCTCCTGGACCTGCTCGAACACGATCTTGGTCTGGGCCTCGTAGACCGGCTTGGTCAGGAAGGTGTATACGACCACGAAGCCTACGACCCCGAGCAGAAACAGGCCCGCGGCCAGCCGCTTGCGCCATAGGGCGATCCAGAGGTCCATCCCGGGGTGGGATGTCGGATTATGTCGGGATTCGGTCTTCAATGATTACTCCTTTATATGATTTGAATTTCGGTTTGCGAAATAAATCACCTGCATAGTTCTCACGACCAAGTCCTTCTGCTCATCAGAAAGCCCGGAATAAACTAAGTTAGGCAATTTTATTACGAAAGCCTTGGACATCTCATAGTCATTATGCTGGCCAGTGTGGAGCAAGCTCTCCTTCAAAGCCTTCCGATCTTAGGAGTAAGCGCTGCCTCTTTTCATGCATTACGGACATGCTCCGAAGATGGAAAGCATTTTCCCACTTGGCCTCCTAAAACGGGGAAAGGCTTTCCACCTACAAGGCAATCCCTCTTGCCTTTCATAGGGGAAAGCCCCTCCCTTCCATTCAACATTTTTAAAACGGAGCGATGATCTCGGACACCTATTTTTTGGTCAGCGAAATCAAGTAAAAAAGGTTCGCGATGGTCACCATATCGCCCACCAGCCTGATCGAGCTCTCCCAGGCGTAGCGCGTGTTCCGAGGAACGGCCACCAAGTCCCCCGGGCCCAGCACCGGGACGGTCGCGGAGCCCTTGCCGTCCGTGTACCGTGCCAAGTCCACGGTCTCGATGCGGGAGGTCCCTGAGGGCCCTTTTTGGGTGAGCTTCACCTTGCTCAGGTTGGAGAACTCCGTCGGCCCCCCGGCCTGGGAGATGACCTCGATCACGTTCGTTCCCAATGGCACCCGGTAGACGCCCGGCTTGGTCACCTCCCCCCAAACGTGCACCTCGATGGAGAGCTTCTGGGTGGCGGGATCAATGAAATATTCTTCCTTGCCCGGAACACCGTACTTCCCCGTATCCGGGGCAGGGTCCGCGGCCCTGGCCGCGGACGCAGCCAGGAGGAAGCCGGCGATGAGTAGAAGAACCCTCCCCTTGCTCGTCGGCCGCTTCCCTTTTTTGATCAGGTTGTGGATTATTTCCCCCCTGTCTTGGCTTTTTTGGCCCGCGCCTTGGCGAGGTAATCCCGGGCCTTGCTGTTCGAGGGGTCGAGCTTGAGGCAACGCTCGAAGTTGGCGATCGCCTTGTCGTAATTATCGTTAAAGTAGGCCTCCACACCCGAGCGATAAGCCGACTGGGCATCCGCGGACGGTCCGGGGGTCGGAGTGGGTGTGGGTGTGGGCGTAGGTGTTGGTGTTGGTTTAGGAGTAGGTGTTGGCGTTGGTGTTGGTTTCGGGGTCGGGGTCAGCGTCGGTGTTGGTGTCGGCGTGGGAGGTGTTGCCAGAGCCACCGAGACCTCCGGGACCTTGTCGCCCTCGCCCAGAATCATCAGATCCACGCGGCGGTTCGCAAGTCTTCCCAATGCGGTCTTGTTGCTCGCGATGGGCATGGTCCCGCCGTAGGCGTTCACGAACAGCCGCTCCCCGGCCACGCTTAACTGCTGGACGAGGTAGCTCTTCACGGCATCGGCCATGCTCCGGGACAGAGCCAGCTGTTTCTTGAGCGTGCCCCGAGCATCCACGTGGCCGCTGATCAAGAGCCTCAGGCCCTTGCGGTCGTTCAAGGCCTTGCCGACTTTTTCCAGGACTGCGAAGCTCTCCGGGGCCAGGGTCGCCTGGGTGCGCAGGAGCTTCACCCCGGGAAGGCTGATCCTCTCGCCCTTCTTGACCATGGAAACGGCGACGTTGGTCACGCCGTTGGGCTTGATATCGAAGGCCAACTTCTCGGGGAGGTAGTTTGCGAGGTCCGCGGTAACGGCACTGGAATAGGTCCCGGCCGGGAGCTTGGCCGTGAAATCGCCGGTAGAGACATCGCTCATGACCTTTCCGCCCTCCACCCCGGGAAGGGCGATGGAGGCGAGGAGGGCCTTTCCGGAGATGGCGTCCACGATCTTGCCGAGGACCGTCCCCAAGGGCAGGGGCTTCTTAGCCAGGGCGAAGATCAGCGACGCAGATCCCGCGGGGGCCAGGGTGACATGTTTCTCCTGGGGAAGATAGCCGTCCGCGGCCACCCGGACCGTGTAAGTGCCGGGCGCGGCTTTAACCGAGTAATCCCCGGTCTCCTTGGCCGGGCGCAGGCTCGGGAGGTCGCTCCCCGGGAAGGTGATGAGGGCATCCACGAGCTTATTGGTCTTCTCCTCCGTGATCCGTCCGGCGATGACCCCCATCTTGACCTTCTCCGCGGGCCGGCCCCGAACCTTCAAGGCCGAGGGGACGGAGAGCCCGACGAAGGCCTGCCACTTGGGCCCGAACTTGCCGACCCCGATATCCGAGGCCAGTTCAAGGGAGGCGATATTCCCGGCGTTGACCTTGATCCCGGGGGTCATACGAACTACGGTAAACTGCTCCCCATAAAAATGGGGAAGTTGCCAGTCTTGCACGTATTTCTTTAAAGAATCGTTACCCGGCCGAAAAGCGGCGCTTCCTTCCAGGAAACCGGAAAAATAAGGCGAGGGAGAGTATTCAACACCTCCAACACCCAGCACCTGACCCTTCTGCTTGGCGTGCTTGACGTACCCGCCGTTGACGTAGAGGGTCGCCTTGGAAAAGTTCACGTCCATCAAGAGCATCCCCCCGAAGTCCATCCCCCCGCTCTGCGACGCCCAGTCGCGGAGGCTGGTCGTGTCTGTGTCCGAGGCCGTGGGGATGGAGGAGAACGGTTCGAGGGCGAGATCCAAGGAAGGCGTGTTCAGAGGAAGATGGAACTTCAAGCCGACCAATCCGTCGCCCATGAGGCCGTAGTTTTTAGTCTGCCCCCCCGGCAAAGGATTGGCCCATTTCACCTTCGCGTTGTCCTCACGCAGGGTGAGGTCCAATTCCAGGTTCTTGATCGGGGCGATGGCCAGGAACTGGTAACCCCACACTTGTGTGACCTGATCCTTCACGGCCCCTGTGGAGTCGTGCTTCATATCATACCCCTGGTAGGTCCCGAAGGTCCTTAGCTGAACCGGAAACCCGGTGAGGGTCTTGGCGGAACGGGCCCGGATCAACCCGTCTCCGGCCAGAATGTTGGAGGTGGTCTGGGCGCCCGCCGGGACGACCAGGGTAAGGGCCAAAACGACTGCCCCAAGGACTGCCAACGCTTTAGTCATGACTCACCCTCCTTTTTAAGAAGCCTATGATTGTTGTTATTTCAGGGCCTGAAGAACGCCCGTTCCTGTCCGGATAAAACGTCTAAGATTTCCCAAATAATACTTCCTCTCCGCGGAAGATCGGCCAAGCCGGAAAGTTCGGAGCGAAGAGGACGGAGAATCGGTAACGAAGATCATGGCTTAAGGAGCCCGGTCAACCCTGATGGACAGTTGCTCCCCCTCCCCGCTCATGGGGCGCATGCGGTCGAGGAGGATCCCGGCGGGAATCGAAGGGTTCGGATCGTAGCTGGGCACGAGGGAAGAGAGAAGCCTTTGGGCCGCGGATTCGGTCATGAACGGAATCTTCTGACCGAACCAATCCAACTGGCCGTTCATGTCCGCTGAGGAAGTGATCCGGGCCTTCAGGATCTTGGGGTGCTCGGTGGGCACCGGGATCTCGTCCGAGTTCCAGAGCTCCTCGTGGATCTTCTCTCCGGGACGGAGGCCCGTGAACGTGATCGGGATGTGCACGTCCGGGGTGAGGCGGGAAAGGGTGATGAGGTCCCGGGCCAGGTCCAGGATCTTGACCGGCTCGCCCATGTCCAAAACGAAGATCTCGCCCCCCCGGCCCAGGACCGCGGCCTGGAGGATGAGCTGGCAGGATTCCGGGATGGTCATGAAGAAACGGGTCATCTCGGGATGGGTCACGGTGACCGGACCGCCCTTGGCGATCTGCTCCCGGAAGGTGGGGATCACGCTCCCCGAGGAGTCCAGGACGTTCCCGAAACGCACCGTGATGTAGCGCGTGATCCGGCCCTCGGACCCGGTGGCGAGCTTCCGGAGGTAGAGCTCGCAGGCGCGCTTGGTCGCGCCCATGGCATTCATGGGCTTCACGGCCTTGTCCGTGGAGACCAACACGAAGGCTTCGACCCCGAAGGCGGCCGCCAGGTCCGCGATGTTCTTGGTGCCCAGCACATTGTTCCCAAACGCCACCCGGATATTGTTCTCGACCAGCGGCACATGCTTGTAAGCCGCGGCATGGAAGATGATATTGGGGTGCGTCTCGCGGAGCAGGGCCTCCATCTGGTCCCGGTCCGTGACGTCCCCGAGGACGGGCCGGAACGGGATGCCCTTGGGGGTCTTGTTCAGCTCCTGCTCGACCTGGAACAGGCTGCATTCGTTGCGCTCCAGAAGGATGAGGTCCTGGGGGGCGTGGGTCGTGATCTGGCGGCACAGCTCCGAGCCGATCGAGCCGCCGGCTCCCGTCACCATCACCCGCTTGCCGGAAAGGAACCGGCCGATGCCCTCCCGGTCGGTCTCCACGGGCTTCCTCCGGAGGAGGTCCTCGATCCGCACTTCGCGGGCCTGGGAGAGCTCGACCCGTCCGTCCATCACTTCGGCGATCCCGGGCAGGGTGCGGTAGGGAACCCGGGCCTGGATGCAGTTCCGGACGATCTCTTTCATCTCTTCGCCGCTGGCGGCCGGAGCGGCGATGAGGACCTCCTGGACGCGGTATCGGAGGACCAGGTCCGGCAGGTCTTTTCCCTGGCCCAGGATGGGCTTCCCGTGGACCCGCAGGTGGGTGATTCTAGGGTCGTCATCCACGAACCCCACGATCTGCAGGGCGGCGTTGCCCTTCAGCTCGGTCTCGCGCATAATCGATTCGCCGGCGTCCCCGGCTCCGTAGATGATCACCCGCTTGAGATCGCCACCGAGGTTTATGCCCTGGAACCGGGACCGCCTCCGGAGGTACTCGTACCCCAGCCGGATCGCGGTCCGGGAGCCTCCGATGAAAGCCATAGCCAGTAAGAAGTCGATGAGAAAGACGCCCAAAGCCATGCCCTGGGGCCGGCCGAGAAGCCCAAGCGGATACAAGGCGATCAGAACGATGACCAGGGACAGGAAACATGCCAGAACCACACTGGTGAGCTCCCGGAGGCCGGAATACCGGAACATCCCCCGATAGAGCCCGTTCCAGAAAAGGAATGCGGCTTGCACGAGGACGGCAAGGGGCAGGGTGCGGAAGATCAAACCCCACAACACGGGGCCTCCCAAGGTCCCGTAACGGAGCCAGACCGAGGCGAGAAAGGCCACGGACAGGAGACCGAGATCACCCGCCAGGACTAAGAGCCGGCGCTTTTTACGCAGAAATATCTTTATGGCTTCCTCAGGCGAATGAGCAGGGAATGAAATTCATAGGGTATATTAATGCGATTATATGCAAATTTCATGCCAAAATCCATTAAAGTAACTGTTTTCGTTAACTTTGGTCTTATCATCACCTTACGGAATCGCAGACGAATTCCCTTGGTGGGAATGAGAGGAAATTATATCCCCTTTGGGAAAATAATGCAAGCATAAATTTCCTATTCACTCCCCTAATGTTTACCTCCCCTTAATCGCACTCTCTTTTGTTTCTATGCGAAATCTAGGAAAGGAGGAAAATTCCCCTTAAAATACACCCCTTAAATCACTTAAAACTTCTTTGAATTCATAAAGGAAAACCATCCCCTGCCTTCCCTTTTTACCTATCTTCCATCGTCATGGGAAAGGTCAGAAATCCACTCCCACGGAGAGGCTTCCTGAGGAGATGTTTTGGGTCGGCCCCGGGACACGGCCGGCGTTCTTGACCTCGCCCACGGCCCCATCGGCCAGCACAGTGACCCAGAAGCAAGGTCGCCAGTCCAAATACAGTCTCCCCTCGGATCTCCGCTCCACGACCCCGGAAAGGAAGGCCGTGTGCGGGTCGTCAATGCCGTCGAACCAGGGTATTCCCACTTCCCCCTCGCCGTGGCGGGTCTGGGAGAAGCCCAGGCCGAGGTTCAGGCGGGGATGGAAACGGTGCTCCAGGCGCAGGTCCAAAGCCTCGCCATCCGTGCCGAGCCAGTGCCCCAGGACTTGGGTGGTATCCGCTCCCACATAGCGGTTACCACTGCGCCGGTGGGTGTAGACCCATTTCTCAATCCCGGCGTACTCGGCCTTGAAGTCCGTGTCCGGAAGGCGCAGGGGATCGGACCAATGCAATCCTCCCAGGAAGCCCAGCTTCTGGGGGGCCGGGGTCTCTCCCTGCTGGTAGATCACGTCATCCATGAGGAGCTCTCCGTACCACTTCGTACCGCCTCCCGGACGCCAGGAAGCATCCAGAGCCCAGAGGATGTTGTCGTCCCCTCGCTCGTTATGCTGCACCGCATAGTAAGGCAGGAGGGGATTCAAATAGGCCGGAACGGGATGCCGGGACTGGTAAACGACCACCTCGGAGGCCCCGAGGTCAACCTTATGGGGCAGGGAAACCCCGAGCCGGTGGCCGGAGAAGTACCTCCCGGAGTCCGCGGACAGGATCCCGGCAAAGGAGCGGAAGTCCAGCCAGCGGTAGGAATACCTCAAGTCCATAGCGTCGAAGGTCTGGGCGTTGTCCGATAAAAGCAGGGTCCCGAACCTCCCCGTGCCCCACCACTTCTCGCTTCGCCCCAGGGACAGGCTGAACCAGGGAAGCTGGAACCGGAAGTAGGACCAGTCGGTCAGGAATTCCCCACCCCGCCAGGTGGTCAGGGTCGGGCTAACCTTTTGCTCAAAGATTTTCTCTTTTTCCAGGATGCCCGTGAAGCGCTCATCGAAAACGAAACGCTTCCCAGTGCTTCCCCAGAGGTCCATGGATGCACGGCCCTGGGTGTTCGGCTTGCTCCCCTTGGAGACCTGGGCGATCCCGGCAAGGGCAAGGTCCCCCCGGAGAAAGGTCTTCTCGTTCCCCAGGCGGAGGAGGTCCGTCTCCACCAGCCGCTGCGGGTCAAAAGCCGTGTCCGGCATGAACTCCTGGACGAGCCGCCGGAAGGCAAAGGCATCCGCGCCAGAGAGCCGGAGGGTCCCGGAACGGTATTTTTTGAGGGCCCGAGTCAGCTCCTTGGCGACCTCCGCCCGGAGATACGGGCGGGCCTCCGGAAGGCGGAGCCAGCCCCGGGCTTCGAAACGGGAGAGGACCGGGTTGGCCCAGTGGTCCAGGGGAAGATCGCGCAGGTCCTCGGCTCTACCCGCTAGCGGGAGGAGGGAGAACAGAAGGAGAGCCAGAGATGAAAACAGCGATACGAACCAGGGTGTTTTCAACTTTTTCTCTTTCATATTCATCATAAGGAAGCAGCTATTCCGAGAACTAAAATAAACAGCTGTTCCGGGAGCTAATCCAGGTGCAGGTTGGTCTCCACGACCTCGACCAGGGCCGGGCCTGAGGGCTCTGCGGCACCGGGGAGGAAGACCTCGAAAGGTTCCCCGCTTCCTGGAGGCAGGTCGGCAACCGTGAAGGTATCCTCGTGGCCTCCCAGGGAGAAGCGGAATTCCGCGTCCACGGTCAGTGCCTTCTCGTTGACGACCACGCCGCGGACACGGACTCCGCCGGATTCGCTCACTGTGGATTTCGGCAGGATGGCGTAGCCCTGCCCGATCTCCTGGGCTCCGGGATCCTTTAAGTCCACCTGACCTAAAGCCGCGGGTGCCTGCCCAGGCCGGAAGGATGTGGCGACGTGGCGGTCTTCCAGGCGGCCGAGTTGGGATTCCACCTTAAAGAACAGAGAAGAGACCAGGACCAGGATCACCAGGCTCACGCCCAGAGAGGCCAGGGACAGAGCCTTGTGACTGATCCAGGACCACCCGCCCCCGAGGGAGACCTCGGGGCGGACCATCTCCCCCGTTCCCCCGCGCATGGACTTCGTGTCTGTGTCGAAGATCAGGTTATTATTACACGTCGGACAGAAGAACAGCACGTCCGATCCCGTCTCGGTATGGATCAGGCGGAAGCTGTTGAACTCGCCGCTGTAGCCGCAGATCGAGCAGACGAAGCGCTGGCCCGACCTCTGGAAGACACTTATCCAGAACTTGTCCGAATGGTTGGCCATCAGAACCTCCTTTATGGAAACCGATGAATGAAAATGGCTATAAAAACTCACCTGAGCTTAGGACCCGGCTTTGTTAAGTATTTCTGGAGGGGTAGGAGCGTTTTAAAATCGCGGAACCAATCGGGGCCAGGCTTTCAAAAAAAGCCCTTAAAGAAACCTTCTTCCCTCCCCTCTTCTCTTGGATTCCAAACAACGCCTTCGACCCGAATCCTAAACTATCAAGTCCGGTCGCGAAGGCCTGGGGACGATTTAGAAGCAAACGGGGTGTATCCCGGAACCAACTTCTCCAGGAGCATGCGGGCTGCGGATTCGGTCATGAAAGGAACATTCTTCCCGAACCAATCCAACTGCCCGTTAAGCTCAGCCGGAGAGCTGACCCGGGCACGAAGGATCCTGGGGTGCGCGGTAGACTCCAAGGCCTCATCATCGTTCGTGAACTCGTCTTGGAGCTTCTCGCCGGGTTTAAGCCCGGTGAAGGTAACCGGGATATTCACATCCTTGGAGGGGCAGGAAAGGTGGATCATATCCCGGGCCAGTCGCAAAATATTGATGGGTTCGCCCATATCCAGGACGAAGGTCTCTCCGCCCTTCCCCAGGACCGAGCACTGGAGGATAAGCTGGCAAATCTCGGGGGTTCCCATGAAGAAACGGGTCATCTCGGGATGGGTCACGACCACCGGGCCGCCCTTCACGATCTGCTCCCGGATGGCCGGGATCAAGCTGCCGGAGAAATCCAATTCGTTGTCGAACCGTACCGTCAGGTAGCGGGTGATCTTCCCCTCCGGACCGCGGGCCAGCTTGCGGAGGTAGAGCTCGCAAGCGCGCTTGGTTGCGCCCACGACATTGGAGGGCTTCACGGCCTTGTAGGTGGAGACCAGGATGAAGACGTCGACCCCGAAGGCCGGAGCGAAGTCGGCGAGATGCTTGGTGCCCATCACGTTGTTCTCAAAGGACATCCGCACATTGTCCTCGACCAGGGAGGCATGTTTATAGCCGGCGGCATGCAGGATGATGTCGGGGTGCGTTTCCCGCATGACCGCTTCCATATGGTCCCGGTTGGAGACATCAATGAGGATCGGCAGGCAGTAAATCTCTTGCCGGGATTGGGCCAGCTCATGCTCGATTTTGGAAAGATTGTATTCGTTCCGCTCCACGAGGATCAAGACTTTGGCACCGTACGATACGACTTGGCGGCACAGTTCCGAGCCGATGGATCCCCCCGCTCCGGTCACCATCACGCGTTTCCCCGAAACGAAGCCGTGGATGGCTTGGAAGTCCGTTTTCACGGGCTCCCTCCGGAACAGATCTTCGACATGCACCTCACGCAGCCGGGACGACTCGAGATCACTGTCCACGGAATCACTCCATCCGGTCGTCATCCGGTAGGGCACAAAGGCTTTCCGGCAGTTCTGGACGAGCTCCTTTATCTCCTCCCCGGCTACCCGGGGCGCAACGATGATCACCTCATCGATTTTATAGGCGGTCACCAAGTGCAAAAGGTCCTCCCCCCGGCCCAGGATCGGCTTCCCGTTATAGGCCAAGCCCACCTTGTCAGGGTCGTCGTCCACAAAGCCCACGATCTCCAAGGGTACCGCCCTCTTGACCGAGGCCTCCCGCGCGATCGCTTCCTCGGCATTGGCGGTCCCGTAGATGATCACCCGTTTCAGCTTGGCTTTGCCATGCGAACGCGGGCTGAAAAACCGGATCAGCAGATCGTCCCGCCATAATTGGATCAAAACCCGGCTGCCCCCTACCAGGACCATGGCCAGAAGCCCATCGATGCAGAAAAAGCCGAGCAAACCCGAAGTCGGAATGACGATGACCGAAACGACGTACGAGAGGACCGCGCCCGTTCCGATCCCGAGGCCGATGCGGGTCAAATCTCCCACCCCTACTTCCCTCCACCCCCGGTAGAGTCCACAGCAAAGCAGGGCCCCCAATTGGAGGACCACCACCCAGGGAAAGACGCCCAGGAGTTCCCCCCCTTTGATGGCCGTTCCCTCTAGCCCATGATATTTCAATAGGAAGGCTCCCCAAAAAGCAACCCCGAGCAGGATCATATCCACAAACCCGATGAAGAAGGGCGATTTGAGGGCCAACTGGTTATACCAGGAAAGCAGGGTTCCCGACCGTAAGATCGCCACTTCGTGATACCCCAGTTTTCGAATCCCAACCAAGGTAGCCAGTCCGACCGCGATCAGGATCACTCCGGAGTTACGGTATTTGGCTAACACCGAAAGAAGGGCCAACAACGAGAGTCCTAAAGCCAGGGAATAGAGCGTGATGACCGCCTGGCGATGCGAAAGGCCCGCACCGATCAGGCGGTGATGGATGTGCTGCTGGTCGGACTGAAATACCTTCTTTGCGCGGTGCGTGATCCAGCGGAATGGCCCTCTGCCTGACCTGGCCGGGGAAAAGCCCGTGGTCATTCTCCGGGCCATCGAAAGCAGGGTATCGATGATCGGCAGCCCAAAAACGAGCAGGGGGATCACCACGGCCAGGGCGGTGGCCCCTTTTTGAGATCCCCTGACGGCGGTCACGGCCAGGACATAACCGACCAATAAACTGCCGGAGTCCCCCATGAAGATGGTTGCGGGATTGAAGTTGTAACGCAGGAAGCCCACCAAAGCCCCCACCAAAATGACCAGCAGCAGGGGATCTTGAAAGTCTCCTCTCAACAGGAAAATGGCGGCTGAAGTGCCCGCCGCGATCAGCGCAAGCCCTGCGGATAGGCCGTCCAGGCCATCGATCAGATTGAAGGCATTGGTGATGCCCACGATCCAAAAAAAGGTGAGGGGAATGCTCCAAAGCCCGAGGTGGATGGTGCGGCCCCCGAAAAAGGAAAATAATTCAATGCGGTTGCCGAACCAGATCGCCAGGGCCGCCGCGGCCCCCTGGAAAATAAATTTCACCCAGGAAGGAACCGGCTTGAGGTCATCCAAAATCCCGGCTAAGAAAACGATCCCTCCCCCCAACAACAACGGAACAAAGGCTTCAAAATTAATTTGGATGAAGCCTTTAGTCAAATGTTCGATCCCCCGACCGACGATAAATGTCAGGAACCCCGACAGGGCTATGCTCAGTCCACCCAGCCGCGGAATCGTGCAGGTGTGGATCTTCCTGCCTTCGGGCCGATCCACCGCTCCGATGCGGATCGCCAAACCGCGGACCAGGGGCGTCAGAGCCAGCGAAAAGCAGAACGATAGGAAAAACAGGACCAGGTAGGGAATGATCATGGCTTCACCGCGTGATAAAGGTATTATACTTCCACCGCACCCGCATTGTCAACCCCTTTTCCGCCCCCAGAGAACCCCACAGCTCCCGAACGAAGAACTCATCCCGCCACCGGTCCCGCCATGGTGCTTTTCAGGACCTCCTCATACCGGGGGATGACTTTACTGATCGCGAAGTGTTCGACAAGGTACTCCCGTCCGTTACGCCCCAGCGTCTCCCGTTCCGAAGCCGGCATCTTCCGCAGCCGGTCTATCGCCTCGGCCATACGGCCGGGGTCCTCGGGAGGAATGACCAGGCCGGCCTTCGAGTCCCTGACGATCTGGGCCGCCGCTCCACTCATCGCCATCAGGATCGGCCTCCTGGCGGCCAAGTAGGTGTACGTCTTCGCGGGGATCACAAAATATGACAGCGGCGATTCATTGAGGTGCACCATCAACACGTCCGAGGCCGACATGAAGGCCGGCATCATCCCTTGAGGCTGCCTTTCGACGAACTGGACGACCCCCTGAAGGCCCTTTTGCTTCACCAGGTCCACAAGCCGGGCTTTGTCCGAGCCGTCTCCGACGATGGCCAATAAAACCTGGCCGTCCGCACGAAGCCGCTCCGCCGCCAGGATGGCCGTCTCGAGGCCCTGGACCAGACCGATATTCCCTGCGAAAAGGACGACAAACCGGCCTTCCCACCCCAGGCGCTGGCGGGCCTTTTCCCGAAGGCCCGGGAGATCCTGGACGAATTCAGCCTCGTCCACCCAGTTCGGCAGGACCGACACCTTATCCCCGGGCACGCCCTTAGCGAGCACGTTCTCCCGGGCCTCGGCGGTGGCCGCAATGATGTGGCCCGCTTTGCTGTAGACCAGACGCTCCAGCCGGGATAACATCCTGACTAAAAACCCTTCCTTCATGAGGCCTGAGATGACCGCGCTCTCGGGCCAGATATCCTGCACATCGTAGACGAAAGGCGCTCCCCGAAGCCGGCTCAGGATCCAGGCGGCGACTCCGATCGTCAATGGAGGATGCCGGACATAGATCACGTCGAACGCCGGGAGAAAGAACAACCCCAGAAGAGACGAGGCCATGAAGGATCCGTAATTGACGATCCGCCGGATCGCGCTCCGGCCATGATAGGGATATTCGAATGTCCGCAGGACCGCAACCCCGTCCAGGGTCTCCCGGCCGATCAGACAGGGACGGTAACCCGGATAGAGCCTGCCCGTGGGGTAATTGGGCAAGCCGGCCAAGGCAAAAGCCGTATGGCCGCGTTTGATCAGCTCCCGGGCCAACTCCCCAGGCCTCGTGATGGGCTCAGGGGCGTACTTCTGGGAAAGGATGAGGACGCGCACTTCGAACTATCCCCTGACTTGCCTGGCCGGCCTTATTTCCCCGGCTTCCGCCAGACCGTCCGATTCACGTAATCCGTGTAGCTCAGGATGATACGCAGCACCTTCTCTGATACATTGGGGACGTTATAATCGGAGACCATTCTCAACGTGCGGTCCTCACCGCGCCCCTGCCGCCCCAGAATGGCCAATCCTTGAAAGACCCTTTCCTTATCCAATCCGGTCATCATGACTGCGCCTTCCTCCATCCCCTCAGGCCGCTCGTGAGCCTCCCGGATGTTCAACGCCGGGAAGTTAAGGATCGAGGACTCCTCGGTGATGGTCCCGCTGTCGGACAGGACCGCGATCGCATGTTTCTGGAGCTGGATGTAATCCAGGAACCCCAAAGGCTTGAGCAGCTCTACCTCTGGCCGGAGGACGACCTTCTTCTGAACGAGCCGCTTCCGGGTCCGGGGATGGGTGGAAACGATGATCCTTTTCCGTTTCGCCTCGGCCAGCCCGTTGAGCAAGTCCAGGAGATTCCCAAAGGGGACCTCGGGATCGATGTTCTCCTCGCGGTGGGCGCTGACGACATAGTAGGCCTGTTCCTTCAGCTCCAGGCGCTGGAGGACTCTGGAGCGCTCGATCTTAGGGGCATAATGCTTCAACACCTCATACATCGGGCTCCCGGTCTTGATCACCCGGTCCGGGGGCAGTCCCTCGCGGAGAAGATAATCCCGAGCGATGGTGCTGTAGGTAAGGTTGATATCGCTGATATGGTCAACGATCTTGCGATTGATCTCTTCAGGGACCCGCTCATCGAAACAGCGGTTCCCCGCCTCCATGTGAAAAACGGGGATCTTGCGACGTTTGGCTGCTATCGCCGCGAGACAGCTATTGGTATCCCCGAGGACGAGCATTGCATCGGGAGCATGCCGAGCCAGGACCGGATCGATCTTTGCGATCACCTGCCCGATGGTCTGAGCCGCCGACCTCCCGGCCGCTTTCAGGTAGTGGTCGGGCTTGGGGATGCCCAGATCCTTAAAGAATACTCCGCTTAATTCATAATCAAAATTCTGGCCGGTATGGACCAATATGTGATCGGTCATCCGGTCCAGGACCGCGAGCACCCGGGAAAGGCGGATGATCTCTGGCCGCGTCCCGACGACGGTCATCACCTTCAGCTTCGTCATATCAAACCTCACAGGAAAAGGTGTCCAAGGAATCCGGATTAAATATCTCGCTGGCCCAAAACAGGACGATCATCTCTCCCGGGCCGACATTCTCGATGGAATGGGTGTATCCCGGAGGGATGTCCACGACGGTGAACTCCTCACCCTTGACACGGTAGGTGAGCACCTCCCGGCTCAGGATATGGCGGAACCGGATGACGCCCTCCCCTTCCAAAACGCAGAATTTCTCCGTTTTCGTGTGGTGGTAGTGATTGCCCCTGGTGATGCCAGGCTTGGTGCGCGAGACGAAGATCTGACCGGCATGGGTTGATTTGATCAATTCCGCCAGGCTCCCCCGGCCGTCTGTTTTCCGTTCCAGACGATAAGCGAAATCCCCGGTTTCCAGATGGGAAAGGTAGGTGGCATAGAGCCGGGGGGTGAACTCCTCGCTGAAATCCGGCAGGATCAGGGTATGCCTTAGATCCCGGAATTGATAGAGACGCTCGGCCAGCCCACCGAGGGTGATCCGATAGGTCGGGGACACCGTGTCGAACTGGGCGGCCCTTTCCGGAGAGTCACGTTCCAGCGCCTTCAGGAAAGCGCCTACGACATCGTCGATATAAACCAGCTCCAGCTCCTTTTTGGGGTCCGAGATGCTGATCTCCATTCCCCGCGAGATGCGATGACAAAATGTGGCCACCACGGAATTATAATCGGGACGGCACCATTTTCCGAAGACATTGGGCAGCCGGAAGATCACGACCCCTGCCCCGGAACTCTTGGCATACTCGGCAAGCGCCTTCTCGGCGTTCAACTTGCTCCTGCCGTAAGGGTTATCCAGGGCGGCCTGACTGGAGGAGGCTAAGATTATCCAAGGGCTGCGACCCAGGCGACCCAGACGGGTGATGATATCGCGGGTCAGTCCCGCATTGACCTCCTCATATTCCTCCGAACGCTCGGGACGGTTGACCCCCGCCAGATGAACGATGAAATCCGCATCCTGGAGAAGGGGATCCAAGGCCTCCTTGAAATCGGTGATCTCAAAGCTCGTTACGACCAGGTCGTCGCGCGTTTGCAACGTCACAAGGAGGTTCTTTCCGATGAACCCCCCCGAGCCGGTCACCAGGGCTGTCTTTTTCGCCATGCTATTTCAATTCCGACCGGATGTATTCCAGGGAGCGCAACAGCTCCACCACCTCCTCGACGCTCAGGCGCCGACTGTTGTGGGAGGTGTAGTCCTCTTCCGTGGAGACATCCTTGCGACCCTCGAAGAAGTAAAGGTTGTAGTTCAGGTCACGGTTGTCGGCCCTGATCCGGAAATAGTCGCCTGTTTCCTCAGCATTGGCCCTTTCCTCCCGGGTGAGCAGGGTCTCATACAGCTTCTCCCCGTGCCTGGTGCCGATCACCTTTATCGGATTGCTGGCCTTGAAAACCTTCTTCATCGCTACGGCCAGGTCCGAGATGGTCACGGCCGGGGCCTTCTGGACGAAGATATCCCCGGGATTGCCATGTTTGTAGGCATAGAGGACCAAATCTATTGCGCCCTCGATCGACATCATAAACCGGGTCATGTTCGGGTCCGTGACCGTCAAGGGCTTGCCCTCTTTGATCTGCTTCAAAAAAAGCGGGATGACCGAACCCCGGGAGGCCATGACGTTTCCGTACCGCGTCCCGCACATGGTCGTCCCAACCTCCTGGGCGATCCGCGCTTTGGCCACCATCAATTTCTCCATTATGGCTTTGGAAAGACCCATCGCATTGATGGGGTAAACGGCCTTGTCGGTGCTCAAGACGATCACCTTCTTAACACGGTATTCCATCGCCGCGCTGAGCACGTTCTCGGCCCCCAGGGAATTGGTCCGCAGGGCCTCCAGGGGATAGAACTCGCAGGAGGGGACCTGCTTCAGGGCCGCCGCATGGAAAACGAAATCCACTCCCACCATCACCCCGGCCACGCTGTCGTAGGCCCGGACGTCCCCGATGTAGAACTTCAGCTTGGGATTATTGAAGGCCAGCCGGAGATCCTCCTGCTTCTTCTCGTCCCGGCTGAAGATCCTGATCTCTTTGATGTCCGTGTGCAAAAACCGATCCAGGACCGCAGTCCCAAAAGAGCCGGTGCCGCCCGTAATCAACAAGGTTTTTCCGCTAAGCATTTTGGTTTCCCCTTTTGTGATATGGGCAATTCTCTTTAATGAGTGCGTCTTTTTCTGCCCGGTTTGGATAAGTGATGAGGACCGCTCTGTACACCCCTTTGAATACGAATAGACTCCCGGCCGCGGCGCCTATGACCCCATACTTATTAATAAGCTGGCCGATATCTAGCAGCGACCCGGCGCCACCGAGCACCGTTAACGGCACACTAATCACCTCACATATTTTATCAACCAAATCGAGATCGTAACCATTCATAAGGCCATCCTTGTCGATTGAGTTGATCACGATCTCGCCTGCTCCAAGTTTTTCCATTTTCAGTGCCATATCTATCGGATTTTCCCCTGTAGACTTACACCCATTGTGCGTCCACACTTCATAATTCCCATCGCAAAGGTTTTTTTTTGCGTCTAATACTACTACCACACTTTGGTTCCCTACGCGTTCAGCTGCTTCCGCTACTAGGTTAGGGTTTTCTAATGCTGCAGAGCTCATCGCTACTTTTTCTACACCCAATTGAACAATCCTTTGTACCTGGTCACTTGTTTTAACACCGCCTCCATAGCAAAGAGGCATTCGACATTCTTCTGCTAAATGTCCGATCAATTTATAATCCGGGCTAATATTCCCGTTTGAGGCATCGATATCAAGTACGATGAGTTCATCAACTTCTTTTTCGTTGAATACCCTCACGGCATTAATGGGTTCACCAACATACTTCGGTTTCTTAAAATTGCTTGTCTTGACAAGCCCTTTGTCTTTAACCAATAAACACGGAATGATTCTTGGACGCAACATAGTTATAGTTCTGCAAAATTTCTAAGAAGTTGAATGCCCCATTGATGACTTTTTTCCGGATGAAATTGCACCCCCAAAATACTTCCATGGTTTACAGCGCAAGCAAACACGTCACCATACTCTGTGACCGCGATGACATCCTCATTATTTTTGCAGTGCATATAATAGGAGTGCAAAAAATAAAAGCGCGCGTCAGGATCAAACCCCTGTAACAAACCATTTGGTTTTACAGGTCGGATATTGTTCCAGCCCATGTGAGGCACACGCAGGGAGTGTTTGAAAGCAGAAGGCTTGAATCTTTTCACTTCGCTGTCAATCCACCCAAGGCCTAGTAGCCTTCCTTCCTCGCTGGAACAGGCAAGCAAATGCATCCCTACACAGATACCCAAAACTGGCAAATGACGTTGAAGCACCATCTCATCAAGAACCAGCCGCATACCCGAATTTTCAAGCATCTGCATCGCATGATCAAAAGCACCAACCCCTGGCAATATCAACTTGGTAACATTCTTCAAATCTTTGGGTTCCTTGGCAATCCTGGCTGGGATATTCAATTTATGATAAACATTAGCAAAAGCTTTCACATTTCCCAATCCGTAATCAATAATGGCTATCATCGGATAATGACCTGTTGTATTCCAAGTCTTCGCAAAATATTCGTTCCAAAACCAATCAAATGCATATGGGACTTGTAGTCTTGGTAAGTCTTATTCTTTCCATCCATCAATTCCTGGAGCTCAGCTACAGTCAAATCCAGCTTTTTGGCGACATACTCAAAGTCTTGGGTCATCGTAAGTTCGTCATATGGTGGTCGTGAAAGGCGATTTAGCGCCTCTTCTCGCATCATTTGCTTGGTCAATATTAAGCTGGAATAATGGGCCCGGCGCTTATCGTACCCAAATTTCTTCCAAAGCCAATATCCCTCATAAAACCTTGTAAAACGAGATTCATAGTGCTTGTGAGCGTATTGCTGCCAACCGAATCGGTCTGCCAATTCTTGCATCGCGTTCGCTTTGATATAGGGCACATAGTTCAAAGGCTTTACCACCCTAACGCCCTTGACGAACCGATAGTACAGCTTATACCTAAAGATATCAGCCGTTGGAAACGTCTTCAAGGGACGCTGCCCAAAGCGCCGGTGAATGTCTCTTAATTGACGTAAATCGGAAGCATGATAATGCCATTCGAGCGGCTCACGGACACATTCCGTTGAGTAATTTGCACCGGTGATAATATATTTAAATCCATGTTTTGCGGCAAAGTTATATAAGGAAGAAAAAATAGCGTGATCCTGCGGTGTGTCCAGGTGCGATACTTGAGCCTTAAAAAAAGCCAATTGCAAATCCTTCATCTCAAGCCAATCAACAACCTCTGTGTGCAAGTCAAGGCCGAGACTATCTATCAACCGTTCAATATTATTTGCGGACTCCTGAGAATTCCACCCAGTATCGCAATGGAATATCAAGGGCCTTAACTCATATTTTACCTTAGCAAGATAGGCGACGTATGAACTGTCAGCGCCTCCACTGATGCCGATCAAACAATCATGATCACAACCTCTGCCATCTTTCTTGATTCTGTCGATTAGAGGGGCAAGCAATTTTTGCCCCGTTTCATCCGGATGCCAATTGGGCAGGATATTATCATAATAATTTCGACAATAGTCGCACCAACCCCGCTCATCAAAGGTTATTTTGGAATCCGTCGTATCCATGACGCAGTTCGAACATATCTGGTACGTTTCTTGACTCATGGTTGCATTTTCTGTAATGATGAAAACCCATCCCCCATGCTGCCGTCGGACCGAACGTCTCCACGGTAGACCTTCAGTTTGGGATTATTAAGGGCTAGCCGCATGTCCTCCTGCTTCTTCCCGTCCCGGCTGAAGTTCCGAATCTTTTTGAGTCGGTGTTCAAATACCGATCCCGAACCGCCTTACCAAACGTCCCGGTGCCGCTGGCAAACAACAAGGGTTTGCCACTTAGCACGATTGCCCCCCTCGAAGAGCGTTACGAGTCCTCATCAGAATGCGATGTGATTACCCCTGTTCCCCAAGCAAATCCAGGATTTTCTTCGTCTGCACCATTTGATTCTTATTTTTCAAAACAAACGCTCTCGCATCAGCTCCAAAAGCGTTCAGCTCCCTCTCGTTTTTTGATAAAACGCGGTCAATAACTTTTGCCATATCCCCAGGTGAATTCCCGTCTATATAGTAGATGTATTTATCGTATTCATCCGGTATTCCGGGTAACTTGTATGCGATCAGCGGTCTTCCGGACAAAAGATATTCCATTATCTTTGATGGAAAGGAATACTTGGTATATTCGCCCTCACTATTTCTTGGATTGATAAGCGCGGTTGCCTTTCTTTGAAGCTGTAATGCTTCATCTCTTGGAATTAACCCCAAGAAACTAATCCTACCATCTTCTTTCATTGCGTTGCTTATATCCTCTTCGGCCTCCCCGGCACCGCAAATAATTAATCGGTACCTTTCATTTCGTGTCATACGGAAGGCATTCACCAAAGTAATAATCCCGTAGGCTTTAGTGAGGGTGCCTGTATATAGCACTACACCAGCCTGGGCCTCTTGAGCTGTTGCTTTTGCATCTTCCTCATTCGCAATCCCCTCAATGACAACAAAGGGCCTTTTTCCAATTGGTAATTTATCCGTCATATGTCTGGTTAACAAAACAAAGGTATTTACTGCTTTTAGATACCTATCCATAAAACACCTATCAATCCTTTTACCAATTAAAAAAAGCCTGGAATTGGTTTCCCCTAAGGACATAAACTCGGGTAAATCTGTAACAATCAAACAAATTTGTATTTCAGGATTTACGCGTTTTGCCCTGGCCGCAGCAAAAAGAAAGGGAGAATACATCGAATAAATTAGCAATTTCTTGGCACTCGTTCCGTCCCCTGCCCATTTGCTTGCTTCTCTAGCAAGGGATATTGCTTTCCAAATACTTTTGATCCCTTTAATATTCACAAAACCAACATACTTATCCTGAACACCTTCCCGATGACTCCATTTTCTCGACTTAATCAGTAAATCCCTGTGAAATAAAGGATAGGATCCCACAAATAATGAATTCAGTAATGTGATTGGGTGGGAAAGATTTTCTTCTAATCCGTTAATGATGCTCCATTGATGAACATTAGCGGCAAATTGCACATTCCCCTTGCTTTTTAACAACAATTGAGCTTGTTCTTCCTTTTTAAATATACCGCATAGAAAAAGAATGTCCTCTGGGCACGGATTACACAACGATCCCCTGACGCCGCCGAAACTCCGCACCTCCGGCAGGCCTCCGAGAGGCTTTCCCTCATCGTTTTCTCGCAAATGATTCCGACCGATCAAGGGGTACCCGACAACGGATTAAATAAATTAATCAATATATTTCAGGGGCGGTAAATATCGTTCGATAGGTGCTAAATGCCTCGCCATAAATTTCAGACTTAAAGAATATGTAGAACGAAAATACCGTCATGAATATGAGCAGGACCCCAAAGGTTAATTTTAACAGTCGATTTTGTATACTCATTAATATAATTGGAAGGGCGGCAAGAGTAGCAGGCGCAAAATACATATCGATACGACCGATCATCATCATGATCAAACCGATGGGGAGGCAAAAATAACTGATAATAGCTATTTTAAACACCAGCGTAGTATCCTTTTTTTGATTTTGTAAATAGAACAACAGAAGTAAAAATACGCCGATATTAAATATGATCCCCAAACCCGTACCGATTTTTTCTGGGCCAAGGTAGAGTTCATATTTCACAAAGTAGGTGCTGACGATCTGCTCCAAGTATGGCAAAAGGAACTTCGAAACCCCAAACAGAGAAAGGAAAGCTGAGAAAATGATGAAGGCCGAAAATTTCCCAATTTTCCAATTAAATAATCCGAAAAAATAGACTGGCAAGAGGACCACCGCACTGGCATGAAACAATATCGCGAGACCGATACATAAATAGTAACGAATGGCATCTTTCATATAAATGAAGTCGATGGAATATATGAAAATATTGATGGCGATCGACTGCCGCATTGCAGAAGAGTGCACGAGCATAAAGTAAGGATTAAAAACATATAGAAAGACGGCAAACCAATGATAGGCAGGAGGCACATACTTCTTGATAAAGTGATAAAAGACAAGACAGTTGAAGATGGCCAAAAACGCTACCATCACGAAAAAACCAAACGGGCTGAACAAACGGCACAATAATAACCATCCCGCTTCATTGAACAAATCCTTGGCGAAATAATTAATCGCATAATAATTGTTTATATCGATAAAGGAAGATAGATATTCATGATAATCGTTTCCGAAACCGTACCGCAGCGCGAGAAAGATAAAAATCAGGAAGAAGGAGCCCTTCAGCCCGAATTTCATCCCCTTATATCGGTCAAGGAATGCAAATAAAACCACGAAAATGTTAAAGATAGCAACTGTTATCATGGGATTAGATTATCGACCGATAAATATCTGTCATTACATGTTTCGGACCGACCGGACCGATAGCAATTGCCAAGGTATCCCCCTCCCGCCACTGCATCACGACTGTATTATTGGGCGACATCTTCGGGAAACCCGTTTCCAAGGATATCTCTAAAAGAAGATGGGTATCGGCCTTAACACCCCCTTGGATGTGCCCCGAAGCAACTCCGAGCTCGCAAGGGGGGTTGTTCATCGGGCCCCTTCCCCCTTAGCCGCAACGACACGGTAAATTTCCATCTGCTCTCTGACGATGCTCCCCAAATCGCTCTTCCGGATGGCTATTTCTCTCGCGGATTTGGAAAGCCTCTTTGCCTGGTCGGGATCCGATACCAGACGGCCCATTTGGGACGCACAGGTCACGGAATCCCCAGGGGGAAAGAACAGGACCGACTCCCTGTCGCGATACAGAGTCGAAGGCCCCCCCACATAGGAAACCACGCAAGGCACCCCGAGCATCATGGCCTCGGATAGGGCGAGGCAATACCCTTCGATGAAACTCGGAATGAGGAACGCAGAACAGTTTTTGAGTTCAACCGCGATCCTGTCCGCGGAGAGATACCCCAGCCAGTCAATCTGCGATTCGACGCCCAGCCGGCGGGATTCACGTCGGACCCAGTCGAGGTAACCGTCCTTTCGGATCCCCCTGGTCGGCCTCGCTCCGCCAACGCGCAACCGGCAATCGGGAAGGTTTCCTTTTAGGATTGCCAAGGCCCGGATTGCCACGTGAATAGCCTTGAACGGGGTGCCGTAACCGGAGGTGCAAAAGAAAGTCGGGACCCCAGAATACGACCAGGGAACGGAGTTATAAAACAGGGCTCTAAGCGGCAAATCTTTGTTGAATATGCGGGCTCGGGTGTTAACCGACCTGACTTGGGCTTCCAACCAGGGAGATTGGGTCGCGATGAAAGGAAATCGGGCGATCATCTCCTTCTCGAACCGGCCCCATTTCTCAAATTGCCGGCGGCCCTGCCAAATCGACGACCGGCGCAGGATTTCCTTTAGCCCAAGACAGGATAGCCGCTCCCGGAAAGTCAGGTCCGCTCCATATACCTTAGCAATCGCGAATTTCAAACCCTGCGTCTCCAAGACAGCTGGTCCCGGGATCTTGCCCCGGGCGACGAACAAGCCCCAATAGCTTTCGGTCCCCCAGACGTGGACCACGTCCGGTGAAAAGGCTTCGGCGATCTTGGCCACGGCGTCGACGTACGTCCTCCCCGGTAACCCCTGACAGCCCGCCCGGGCGGCCACTGGAATGACCCATTGCTTTAAAGGGCCCTGGTCCCTACGAGTCACCTGGGAAACCTGTCCGGGGGCGATGCTCCCCAGCTCGACTCCCCCGCTTCCCAAAAGGGCCCCGGCCAAGGCATCCAGCCAAGTGCCAGTAGCCCCCTCGTCGAAATCGGATAGGACCTTATTACAAAGCCAGAGGACCTTCATTCTGGCCCCCCTCTCGCCTGACCGCATCCGGCCCGACCGGGATGACCGGCGAATCTACGGGGCGGCCTATCTTGGAATCCTGCCTCCGGCAAAGGGCCATCGTACCTCCCCGAAACGCGATCGGGCGTTGCGTCGTCCCAAGCCGTGGGATCATCGCCGGGTCCCGTCCCAGTAGATCTGTTTTTTGACCCATTTCTTGTGGTCTTCGGGAATCAGGGCGGCGAGAGTTGAGACCATTTTCGTTTTCACCGGCATCCTAAAGTACCTTCTCATTGCCTGGTTGATCCGTTCGTCCGGCTGAATCTCCGGGATGAATTGGCAGTCCTTTCCGGGATCGAGGGGTTGGTTCCTATAGGTACGCTTCACCCCCACATGTTCACCGCTTCCATCGTAGCCCATATTCCGGACCTTGGAAACAACCGGGAAAATGGAGTACATGTTTTTCAAATAAAGGTTGTAACTTACGGCCACATCAATCACGTTTCTGCGGTGCTTGATATTGTATAATATCATCCCGTACAAATGTTCCCCGTAACGATCCAGGATTTTCCTTTTCCTCCGGTCCTTCGAGACCTCGGAAAACCCGGGATAATCCCAGTCCAAGGCCTGCCACTTATGCCTCCACAATCCCACTCCCAGGGCGCTAAAGCCCTGCCATTTATAAATATCACACCGGTAATCCTTGGGAATCCGGATGGGATAATGATACCCCGATATCGAAAATATCGACGGGTCGTCCCGGTAGATCTCCAATCCTTTTTCGACAAAGGCAAGAAAATTAGGCGATACGACATTGTCGTCTTCCATAAAGACGACCCTTTCGTGCTTTTCAAAAATTCCGTCGAGGGCGGTTTTCACCGACAGGAAGGAGCCCATGTTCTTCTCCCTGTTTACCGGGATGACCCCCCGGAATCCTTCTATCTGATTCAAGTATTTCCTGACCGATTCTACCTTTCCTTCGTCCGCCCCCGAGGAAGCTGCGTCCGAAACTACATACAAGTCCGTGCCGCAGCTGATCGGGTTCATCCTCAAGGAGTCCACGCAGCGCTTCAAATGCTCCAATCGCGTGTAGACGGATATCAAGATCGGCGGGTGGTGCACAGCCATTTCCTGTGAAGGGCAGCGAGGTTACCCGTAGAAGGCTTTGATCTTCCCGATGATGTACTCGACGTCTTGGTCCGTAAGCCTCGGGTGAAGCGGGATGCTCAACCCCTCCTCGTTCAACCGCTCGCTGTTGGGCAGGCGCTTGCCGGTTTGCCGGTAAATCGGGTTCAAGTGGAGCGGATGATAGCGAAGCGAAGTATAGATGCCCTGGTCGAGCAGGTGATGGGCCAGCTCGTCACGCCGCGGCACCCTGATGCAATAAGTGAAGTACGAATGTTTCCAACCCTGAGGCGCCTCGGGTGGAGTGAGGACAACCTCCAGTTCACGGAAGCGGCTTTGATAGGCGTCCCAGATCTGCTTTCGTCGCGCCTGGAGGGCGTCGAGCTTTTCGAGCTGCGCGATCCCGATGCCGGCCGCGATGTTCGTGGGCAGCATCTTGATAAACGGCTCCTGAATATTGTACTCCCACCACCTGATCTTCTTCCCGGCATCGGATACGGCGGATTCGAAACCCGATTTGCCAATGCCGCAGTACCGCAATACCTTCGCCCTTTCAATCCATGCCGGGTCCTTTGCGGTTATGCCCCCGCCCTCGCTGGTGGTCAGGTTTTTTACGGCATCGAAGCTGTAAATCCCTACATCCGCGATGGATCCGCAGGGGATCCCTTTGTAGGTGGATACCACGGCATGGGCGGCATCCTCTATTATGGGAAGGCCCAACGCGATGATCGGATCCATATCGACCGCAAGGCCGGCATAGTGAACGACCATAATCCCACGGGTCCTGGGGGTAATATGTGGCTCGATGTCCTCCCGGCGGACATTCATGGTCCGGATATCCACATCACAAAAAACGGGTGTATGCCCGCACAACAATATCACCTGGGCGCACGATACCCAGGTAAAGGTCGGGAGGATGATCTCCGACCCGGGAGGCAAACTCAGCAGCTTCACCGCCATGTACAAGGCGTTGGAACCGCTGTCCACCATGGCAAAAGACCGCAGGCCGATCTTCTCCGAAAACTTCTTTTCGAAAACCTCGACGTTCTTGCCGAATCCCATCCACTGCGAGCGCATGCAGGAGACGACCTGATCGATTTCTTCACTGCCAACCATGGACCCGAATACGGATATCATCGGTTTTCCCCACTACACATGAGGTGAATCGTTCTCTTTATGAAGGATGTTTCACTTGGGTTTCAAAGCACTCGTATCGCACACGCCTTGAAGTTCGAGGTGTCCAACTCCACCTCCACGTATTCCGCATGGTCGGAGATAACCCCGAACCCATTACGGCAATACCAGCTTATCGCAGGGTTGTCTTTAAGCACTTTTGCCGATATCCGGACTGTCCTCAAGCTCATGGCATAGCTGCACGTCATGTGAAGGGCTCGTTTCATGATGCCCTGGCGCGAATATTCGGGATCCCCCAAAATGACATTGTAGATATCCCAGGTGCCGGAAAGCAGGCGGAAGCCCATACACCCGACCGCCCGGCCATCGGTTTCAACAACGAACATGAAATCTTCTTCTCGGGCCAGGTAGTTGCGGAACCACTCCTGTTGCGCAGGCTCAAGGATAACATCCTTAAAGAAGAAATGGAACCGATTCTCGTTTTTCCAATGGCGAAGATTGGATTGGTCTTCCTCCCGAGCCGTACGCAAGATAACCCCAGGGTACAGCTCGCAAGCGAGCGAAAACTGCCGGTTCATATCCTGCTTTCCTTGGAGGACGTTTTAAGGCCCGAATCCGTGGTCCCTGCAACCCCAAGGGGATCCATCCCCCTTAGCGTAAAAGACCATGCCGTCCCGTCTGGCTTCCTCAGCCAGACCACACGATCCTCCCCCCGCCGCATCCACCTCAGCCCTACCGCTTCCGTGCGCCTTTCAGGGGCGGGGTTGACGAACCACGCCTTCGGCTTTGGCCTTAGCAAATATCCAAATAAGACACATCAGGGCGAAAGCGGCTTGTCCAGCGACGGTTCCCCAGGCCACAGAATTGGCATGGAAACCGAGTGATTTAAGGGATAAAGCCGTCCCCAGGAACACGCCGAGTCCAACGATTGCCGCGGCAAGTTGCGTCAAATAACCTTCCAAGAGTGTCACCATAAACAAAGGTAGACTGATGCTCACGATGACCGATTGGAGCACCAAGATCCGGATTAAAGGCGCGGCTTCGCAGTATTTAGGAAAAGCATGAGAGAGGACAGGAGAGACGAGAACCCAGACGGCGACCGTGAGGAGCAGAGAACATCCCATATTTAAGAACACCGGCTTCGCCCCCATTCTGAGGCAGGAACGGATGTTCCCACTTTGGCCATACCTTTGCCCTATCCTCGGGATATAGACCTGATTTATGGAAGTAGAAAAGATATTAATAGACTCGGCAATCATTTTGCTGAAAACAAACAAACCCACGCCCGCATCTCCAGCAACCCGGAGCATCAGCCAAATCTCGACGGTAAACCAGAAGATGTACCGCAAGTAATCGCTGATGTAAAGGCGCAATCCTCTCTTGATGAGGTTTAATAATTCTCCCCAGGCCAGGCACCACCCGACTTTCACCGGGCGGATAACATGCAGATAAACCGAGGATACGGCTGGCCCGGCAATCGAACGTAAGACCAAAGCTAGAAATGGCGAAATCAAGAAGAATGGAAGCACCAGGATCCCGGTGAAAGAAGACAGGAATTGACCTTTGGCCAAGCGCTCGAATTCCTGGCCGGAACGGAATGTGCAAGTAAGATAACCGCCATAAAGGGTGGCCCAGACAAGGACCGTCTGAATGAACCAGGCGGATGCTTCCCGCCAATGTCCCTGGAATAAATACAGGCTGGAAATAAAAAGCAGACCCCCACAGATAACCGCCGACACCAACAGACACCAGGACTGAACAATGGCGACCGTTCGGCGCGCCCGTTCCACCTCTCCCCGACCAATCAGAACGGGATAGTCGCGCAGCAATATGATAAAAAGCCCAAAACTGAGAAAGGTCGCATATCCACCAACGACAGAGTACTTCCGAATAAACCCCAGGTCTGCGGGAGTAATGAAACGCGCCTGCACTAGAGACCCGACGAGTCCCAGCGCCGTAGCAAGCAGACCGGCGGATGAAATCATGACCATGGATCGGATGGTCCCTCGCCGGCTGGAGACCCAACCCAAGACACGCCGCACGGAAAGGAAACCCTGATCGGCTTCGCTCTGTTCAATGATGACAGGAGAAGCACCCGAATCATCAACCGGTTTGCAATTCATCTGGGTATTCCGTTTAAACATTTGCGGCTTGCTTCAAGATCAATGCGAAGTGACCCTTAAAGCGTCTCCCCGTCCTGCCGGCTTTAGGTTTCGACCAAAATAGGTTGATAAAGCCTTGATGAGCTCTCCTGCGTGTTGAGGTCTAGTCAAAGTACAGTCTGGGTCGGGGGCTTGGCCTGATTGAGAGACCACCTTAACTTTTGGGGTTCACCCCAGTCTCCAGATCCGCTGCACCCGTTTTGCTCAGCACAGACCATCTCATTGCAACTCCAGGGGGCCGATATCAGCACCCTGGCCCAGAGAGATACCCCTTTCTTCCTTCAGCCCTCTTTCGCTTCATCCGGAACCACCGCCCTTCCCTTAACCAGAGCCTATGCCCGCAGGCATGGCAGCGATACACCCGGTAGGGTGTCACTCCCTTGACAAGACGCTCGAAGACGTTCCGGGAATGCGATCGGTGGAGGCGGTCAGAGGCACCGCATTTAGGACAACTCTTAGCCACGGGTTAAGGCCCGGCAGGCTTGTAGACCGCGTTCCCTTTGACCGTCATCACGATCAGTTCCTTCTGCTCGCCAGTCAATTCCGGGTAAACCGGAATAGCCAGGGTCTCCTTGGCCGCGGTCTCGGACTCCGGGAAGTCCCCCAGCTTTCCGCCCAGGGAGGCGAAGGCCTTCTGCAGATGCAGGGGCAGGGGGTAGTAGACCTCGCACCCGATCTCCGCGGCTTTGAGCCTCTCCATGACCGCTTCTCGTTCCGGAACCCGGACCACGTACTGGTTGTAGACGTGGTAGTTGTAGAGCTCGGCATAGGGGGACTTGACCTCGCTCCCCTTGAAGGCTTCGTCGTAGAAGACCGCGTTCTTCCGCCTCCCCTCGGCCCATTCGTCAAGGTGCTTGAGCTTCACCAGAAGCAACGCGGCCTGCAGGGCGTCCAGCCGACTGTTCGTGCCCACGATCTCGTGATAGTATTTCTTCCGCGAACCGTGGGCCCGGAGTATCCGCACGGCTTCGGCCAGCTTCTCGTCGTCGGTCACCACCATCCCTCCGTCCCCGGCCCCGCCGAGGTTCTTGGAGGGAAAGAAGGAAAAACAGGCGACGCCCTCGCGGCAGATTGGAAGCTTGCGGTTCTTGTACTTCGCCCCGATGGCCTGGGCCGCATCCTCGATCACGGCGATCTTCTTGTAGCGGGCGAACTCGATCAAGGGGTCCATCTCGGCGCACTGCCCGAAGAGTTGCACCGGAATTACCGCCCGGGTCTTGTTCGTGACTACTTTCTCCACCTGGGAGATGTCCAGGTTGAAGGTCTTGGGGTTGATGTCCACGAAAACTGGAGTCGCCCCGGCGTTCCAGATCGCCCCGGCCGAGGCGAAGAAGGAATATGTGGAGGTGACCACTTCGTCTCCGGGGCTGGTCCCGACCGCCCGCAGGGCCAGGAGAAGGGCGTCGGTCCCGGAGGCCACCCCGACCGCAAAGCGGGCCTCGCAGTACTCCGCGACCGCCTTCTCGAACTCCGCGACTTTTGGCCCGAGGATGAAGTGCTGGCTTTCGAAGACCTCTCGGACTGCGGCGTCGATCTCTTCCCGGATGGCAGCGTATTGGGCTTTCAGGTCAAGTAATGGGATCATAGGCCTTCAATTCAGGTTAAAACCGGGTTTACTTTTCAATCATGCCCTTGGAGGTCACGAGATACTTCCGCCCGCAGGCTTGGCAGCGGGCTTTAGAGCCCACGGGCACCAGGCGGACGCCGCAGGCGCACATCCAGCCTACGGGCTTTGCAGGGTTGCCCAGGACCAAGGCGTAATCCGGGACATTCTTAGTCACCACGGTTCCAGCGCCCACGAAGGCGTGCTTCCCAATCGTCACCCCGCAGAGGATCGTGGCATTGGCTCCCAGGGTCGCCCCCTGCTTCACGATGGTCGTCTGGTACTCGTTCTTCCGGGGAAAGGCGCTCCTCGGGTTGATCACGTTAGTGAAGACCAGCGCAGGACCGCAGAACACGTAGTCTTCCAAGACCACTCCGTCGTAGACCGAGATGTTGTTCTGGACCTTGACGTAGTTCCCGATCACGGCCTTTCCGCCCACGTTCACGTTCTGGCCCAAGACGCATCCCTTTCCGATCCTTGCCCCTGCCAGGACGTGGGAGTAGTGCCAGATCTTCGTCCCCTCCCCGATCTCGGCGGGTTCATCAACCCGCGCGGTCTCGTGAATGAAATAGCCCTTGGGCTCTCCGTACACCTCGGCCAGGGGGACTGGCCGTCCCCGGGCCTCCAGCGACTGTTGGCTGGCCTCGAGGATCTTGAGTACGGCCAAGGCGCTCTCCCCGTCCGTACGGGGCTTGCGCCGGGTCCTGATGCAGGAGAGAAAATGCTTGCATTCCTTGAGCAGAGGCTCATCGGTTGCGATCCGTACGGGCTTGGCTTCGGGCTTGTGGGCCACCCAGCCTCCGGCGATTTTATCCAGCCGGCGCTCGAACATCACCAGCTTATCCTTGGCCAGGTCGTCGAAGACCAGCATGCCCTTCTCCCCGACCAGGACCATGCGCTGCTCCTTGAAGGGGTGGAGCCAGGAGACGTAGATGTGGGCCCGGACCCCGTCCGAGAACTCCAGGGTCGTCACGGTTGCGTCCGCGACCCGGGGCTGGAGGTAGGCTCCCCCTGCGCAGGAGACCTCCTGGGGCTCGCGGCCGATGAGGTGGATGAAAGTCGCGAGGTCGTGGGGCGCGAAGCTCCACAGCGCGCTCTCCTCGGTCCGGACCTTACCGAAGTTCAGGCGGTTGGAGTAGAGGTATTCCACCCGTCCGATCGTCCCGTCCTCCAAGAGGGCCTTTATCTTTTCCACCGCGGGGTGGTAAAGCAGGATGTGCCCGACCATCAGGACCCGGCCCCGCTTCCCGGCCAGGCGCACCAAAGCTTCACCCTCCTTGTAGCGCAGGGCGAGGGGCTTTTCGACCAGAACATCCTTCCCCGCCTCCAGGGCCTCGAGAGCCATTCGATAGTGCTCCGGGGCCGGGGAGGCGATCACCACACCGTGGAGCTTCGGGTCGCGCAGGAGGTCCTCGAACCGGACGGTCGTTCTGACTCCGGGATAGGCCTTTTGGACCTCCTTGAGTCTTTCCTTATCCGAATCGCAGGCCGCGGCCAAGGCTCCCAAGGAAGCGAAGCAGCGCAGGTGGTTCTTACCCCAAGCCCCGCACCCGACGACGGCAACCTTCAGTTGGCTTGGCTTTTTGGGTTTCACAATCCTCCTTAATTTAATAACAGGTGAAGGCAGAGGTAGAGGTAAAGGTTAAACACCGCATCTTTTGAATCTAAGCCTTATTCTGAGCAAAACATTGAAAAATGAAAGCGCAGACCTCTTTTCCTTAAACCTTTACCCCTGACCCTGCTTTTTGCCACCACTCCTTCACAAATTCCTGATAGGCGCCTTGCCGCCCGTTCCTCAGGGCCGCCCGTTCGTAGCGTTTTCGATCCTTTCCCGAAAGCTTACCCCAAGCCTTGGCTGCAGCACGGATCTCCTGGCCCAGCCGAATCTGGGCCGCGTGCTTGGGACCATGGCGATTGGCCTTGTTTTTTATCACCCGCACCCCTCGCCAGAGGACGAAGGTCAGGCTCTGTCCTACCGTTCCGGACAAGTAAGGGTCGCCGTTCTGGTCGTATTTGATCTTGGCCATTACATTAACAGGTTGAGTCTGAGGACAGTAGGAAAACGGGGATGGGTTGATGCCGGAGGGTCATTTCTTCTTCGGTTTCATCTTCAGGGTCAGCTGCCGGCCCATCCGGGGCGCTCTCACCTTGAGTTTTCCGGACTTGCCCCCTTTGGTCCACCAGATCTGGGTGAAAGCCATGAACCCCGTGGCCAGCCCCTTTTTCAGGCCCAGCCGCCGGCACCGGTCTTTCTCTTCAGGCGTCAGCTTAGCCCAGGCTTGGGCAAGCTTCTTGGACCTCTTCCCCAGCTTCTCGCGAGCGGCGATCTGGTCCGGGGTGCGGGGATCCTTTGGCTTGACATATTTCCGGACGATCAGGTCCTTTCCCCGCTTGAACACCACCACCCTTTTGGCATAGGTCCCCGGGCGATTGTGCTTGCGGGGATCGAACATGGTGTCATATTTGGCCATGGCTTTTCCCAATGATTACGGGTTAAAGAGCCTGGAAGGCTCCGATTTCCTGCTCATCTTGCGCAGCCTATTCTGGTTCTGTCGCAGCCTTCGAATCCCATGGGCTATTTTTTCAAGCATGAAAACCTCCTCCAACTTTTCCTCATCAGACAACCAGACCAACTCCCTTGGATAAACCGATATTCCTACGAAATCCTTCGATCACGCGGAGACGATCTTGGGTCCTCCCCGTGTGATCCCCCGGGTAGCATCCCGGGTGTCCACGACCAGCTTGGCGTGATCCACAATCGCCTGGTAATCCAGGGCGTCGTGGTCGGTCACGATCACCACGCAGTCCTGCGACCTGAGGCTTTGGGTGGTCAGCGGGGTGGATGCCATAGAGAGCCTGCTCCTCCTCATCTTGGGAAGCCTCGGGATATGGGGGTCATGGTAGACGACCCGGGCGCCCTTCGCCAGGAGAAGCTCGATGATGGTGATGGCCGGAGATTCCCGGACGTCGTCCACGTTTTTCTTGTAGGCCACGCCGAGCACCAGGATCTTAGAACCCTTCACGGACTTGCCGTGGCGATTCAGGGCCTCGCCGATCCGCTCCACCACATAATAGGGCATCTGGGTATTGATCTCGCCGGCCAATTCGATGAACCGGGTGGAGAAGTCGAACTCCTTGGCCTTCCAGGAGAGGTAGAAGGGATCGAGCGGAATGCAGTGCCCGCCCAGCCCGGGACCGGGATAAAAGGGCGTGAACCCGAAGGGCTTGGTGGCTGCGGCCCGGATGACCTCCCCGATGTCGATCCCCATGCGGTGCATCAGGAGCTTGAGCTCGTTCACCAATGCGATGTTCACGCTGCGGTAGATGTTCTCCAGGAGCTTGGTCATCTCCGCGGCCCGGGCCGAGGATACGATCACCACCTCGTCCACGATCTGGCGGTACAGGGCCGCGCAGAGCTCGGTCGAGACCCGGTCCACTCCGCCCACCACCTTGGGAATGTTGCCCGTGTGGTAGACCGGATTCCCGGGGTCCTCCCGTTCCGGGGAAAAGGCCAGGTAGAAGTCCCGGCCGCAGGCCAGGCCGGTTTTCTCCAGGATGGGCTTCAGAACCTCATCCGTGGTGCCGGGCCAGGTCGTGCTCTCCAGGATCACAAGCTGGCCTCCGCGCAGGGCCGCCGCGACCTGCTCCGTGGATTTCACCACGAAGGACAGGTCCGGCTCCTTCATCTCGGTCAGGGGGGTCGGCACGCAGATCGAAATCGCGTCCGCTTCCCTCAGGCGTTGAAAGTCCCCTGTGGCCTCAAACCTCCCTCCTTGAGTCAGGGCAGACACCTTCTCGGTCCCGATGTGTTTCAGGTAGCTCTTCCCACGGTTGAGCTTTTTGACTTTCTCGGGATCGATGTCGCAGCCCAGGACCCGGAAGCCCGCCTGGTCAAAAGCTAAGGCCAGGGGTAAGCCCACATAACCCATCCCGATGATGGCCACCACGGCCTTTTTTGTCTCGATCTTTTGCTTCAGCGTCATGTGTTCGTTCATCCTCAAAGGAAAGGGCCTATGGGCGACCAGCGCTAAGCGTGATCTCGGCTGGCCCGCTTCTTGCGTTTGCCATCCTCGTCGTAATAGTAGTGGTAGTAATAACGGTAGTGGTAGGACCCGTAGGTGCTTTCAATCCGGACATTGTTCAGGACAAGCCCCAGGAGGTTGGCCTGGACATTGTTCAGCAGGGTCCGGGCACGGACCACGGCCTCGCGGTCGGTGGTCCCAGACTGGATTACCAGGACGACCCCGTCCGTTATCCGCGAGAGGACCGCGGGATCGGTAACCGCCACCACCGGTGGACTATCCAGAAAGGTCATTTCGTAGCGCCGGGATATCTCGGCCATCAGGTCCTTCATGCGCTGGGACCCTAGCAGCTCCGAGGGATTGGGCGGCAGGTGGCCGGATGGGAGAAGAAAGAGGTTCGGGATGCCCGTAGGCTTGACCAAGGCCTCCAGAGTGCCCTTGCCGATGAGTAGTTCCGTAAGCCCCTCTTCGCCTTCGATGTTAAATATCCGACCGAGGGTCGGACGACGGAGGTCGGAATCCACGAGCAAGGTCTTAGTGCCCATCTGGGCCAAGGTGATGGCGAGGTTGGCGGCGGTGGTGGATTTCCCCTCGTGGGGGGCCGCACTGGTCACCAGGATGTTCTTGGGCGGGTTGTCCGGCCGGGAGAAGGAAAGGTTGGTACGGATCGTACGGTAGGCCTCAGCCACCGGCGAGCGGGGCACGAAGTGAGTCACCAACCGGGAGGAAATTTGCTCGATGATGTCCCGCGATCCCTTGGGCTTGCCGTTCAGCTCCCCGATCGAGGGGATGAGGCCGATTACGGGCAGGCCCACGATGTTCTCGGCTTCCTCGGGCGTTTTCAGGGACTTGTCCAGGGACTCTACGAAAAAAGCCAGACCCCCGCCCACGGCCAGGGCGAGGATGAGGCCGATGATGAGGTTCCGAAACTTCTGGGGCTTGATCGGAATGCTGGGCTCCTTGGCGGTGTCGATCACCCGGACGTTCCCGATCTTGCCGGCCTCGGTGATCCGAGCTTCCTCATATTTTTCCAGCAGCAGCTTATAGATATTCCCCGAGACCTGAGAGGCCCGGCTCAGGCGGGCAAGCTGAAGCTCCTTCTCCGGCAGGCGGGAGAGCTGGCGGTCGTAGCCATCGATCACACCCTTCAAGGACTGTTCGCGGGTCTCGAACGTGGCGATGTCAATCTCCAGGCCCAGGGCCTCCTTGACCAAACCCGCGATCTGGGAGATGGGATCCAGGGAATTCTCCCCCTGGGCGATCTTGAGCACGGCCTGGGTTAGGCGCTCCTTGGTCCGGACGATTTCCTGGGAAATCTTGACCATCTGGGGGTGGTCCGGAGCGTACCCTTTGACGATCAGGTTGGTGCGCTCCACCTCCAGACTTACCAGCTTCTTCCTTAGGGTATCTGCCCAGAGGCTGGTCGTGGTAGTGATCGAGGGCACTACGATCTGGCGTTGCTGGGAGATCTGAGCCTGGACCGAAGTCAGACGCTGCTGCGCACCTTCGCGCTCGGCCTTGGCCTTGGCGTGCTCGGTCTCGACCTCGGTGACCCGGCGCAGGATCTCCAGAGCCTCGTCCGGAAGGGACACAACCTGGTTCTGGGCCTTGAACTGCTTCAAGGCTTCTTCGCTCTGGTTCAGGCTGGACTCCACCTTGGGCAACTGGTCCTCGATGAACTTGCGGGTGGAGGAGGCCTGTTCGCGCTTGACCTCAACATTCCGGCTCTTGACCACCTCGGCTACGGTGTTGGCCACCACGGCCGCCACCTTGGGCTTCGTGGCCTGGAACTTGATCATGATCACATCGGAGTTGCGTATGGTCTGGGCCGTGATACCGCTTCGGACGGCGTTCACCAGAACCCCACGCTTGACCTCCTCGGTCAGCCCGTTAGGCCGGCGCAGGAGGACGGCCTTAACATCCTCGGGCAGGAGGTTGACTACCTCCTCGGAGAGGGTGCGGCTCTTGATCTCCTCGATCTGATTCACGAGGTTGCTCTGGCGGAAGATGGCTTCGGAGAAAGCTAGGGTCGTGACATCAGGGCTCGTAATCGGCTCTCGCTGCTGCTCTATGATCAGCGAGGTCTGGGCTTCGTAGATCCGCGGCGCGACCTGGTTGTAAACCAGGACCGGCAAGAGCACCCCGACCACGCAAATCAGGACGAGCAGTTTCCGGCGCTGCAGGATGCCCAGGATCTCAAGCGGGGTGATTTCCCGTTCATGGGGTTCTTCCATCATATCCTCCTCTGAAACATTCTGGATTGAGTAGATGAATCCTTCTTCAACTCGTTCATCAGTTCTCCCTAAACGATCGCATGACCCGGACGATGGGTTCCGCGGCGTGGCCGTTTCCAAGGGCCTCCCGCCGTCCTTCCTTTGGGCCAGGCCGCTGCGCCGCCTTCGCGATCCGGGCGGGTTCGCTCCCCGCCAGGACATTCCAGCCTCCTACAAGCGTTTCGACCCATTCGGTCTCCTCGCGCAGGGTCACGCAGGGCACTCCCAGCCAGTAAGCCTCCTTTTGGACCCCGCCTGAATCCGTCAGAACAGCCTTGGCCTTAGATTCCAAAGCCAGCATTTCAAGATATCCCACCGGGGAAACGAAATGGATATTTTTGGGTAACGGCTTCCTGCCCAAGGCCTCTATGGCTTTTCTGGTCCGCGGATGCACCGGGAAGACCACCGGAAATTCGAGCCGTCCGAATCCCTCCAGCAAGCGGGAAAGCCGTTTGGGGTCATCCGCATTTCCTGCCCGGTGCACCGTAGCCAGATAATATTTTTGGCAGGTTACCCCCCATGGATCGAGATCGATTTTTTTCACCCGAGGTAGATAAGAGCAAAGCAAATCATACATCACATCCCCGACCACAAAAACGCCCTCTTTGATCCCCTCGCGGGCTAAGTTTCCCTGGGCTTTGCGGGTGGGGCAAAAAAGGAGAGCGGAAAGCCGGTCCGTGACAACGCGATTGACTTCTTCGGGCATCTGACGGTCATAACTTCTTAACCCGGCCTCGATATGAACTAAAGGGATATGCAATTTCGATGCCACGAGGGCCCCGGCCAGGGTAGAATTTGTATCGCCATAAACTAAAAGGAGGTCCGGACGAACCTTTTCAGTAATCCCCTCAATCCCAACCAGCATCTTGGCCGTCTGCTCGGCAGGGCTTCCAGAGCCAACCCCTAAGTTCATGTCCGGTTTGGGGATACGAAGCTCCTTGAAGAACGACTCAGACATCTCTGAGTCGTAATGCTGTCCCGTGTGCAACAGAACCTCCTGAAAAGCCTTACGGAGGACAGGAGAAAGGGCAGCGGCCTTAATAAACTGGGGCCTGGCTCCGACTACGGAAAGGATGAGAGGGTGACTCATAGAAGAAAAAGGAGCATGACGTTCCGCGGAAAGAGCCCCCGAACGTTTCGGAATCGCTTCCCTCCCGCGAAAGTCTGATTTTCCATGAAGCAGGCTGGCCCGCTTCCGGGTACCTCCTCCTATTTCCTGATCTGCGAGATCAGAAAAATCAGATTGGCAATGATCACGACATCCCCCACGAGCTTGATCGAGCTCTCCCAGGCGTGGCGAACATTCCGGGGCACCGTGACCAGGTCCCCAGGACCCAAGACCGGAATGCTCACTGCCCCCTTGGCTTCTGTATACCGGGCCAAATCCACGATCTCGATCGTGGAACCTCCGGATAAACCCCGGTGGGTCAGCTTTACTTTGCTCAGATTGGAAAACTCGGTCGGGCCCCCGGCCTGGGAGATGAGTTCCATCACGTTCGTTCCCAGGGGCACCCGGTAGACCCCGGGCCTCGTCACTTCGCCCCAGAGATGGACTTCGATCGACAGCTTCTGGGTGGCGGGATCGATGAAGTATTCTTCTTTCTCGGGAAATTTTGCTTTTCCCGAATCCGGAGGAGCCTGGGCCAGGAGGCCCTGTCCGGCCAAGAGCAACAGACCGACAACCAGCGCTAGTCGTTTCACCTGCATCCCCTCACTTTCCTTTGACCTTGGCGGCCTTGGCCCGGGCTTTGGCGAGGTAATCGCGAGCTTTCGAGTTCGAGGGATCGAGCCTAAGGGCCCTCTCGAAGTTCGCGATGGCCGTATCGTATTCTTGATTGAAGTAGGCCTCCACCCCGGCCCGGTAAGCGGCCTGGGCATCCGTCGTAGAGGTGGGCTTCGATGTGGGGGCTGGCGTAGTGGTGGGGAGCGGTGTAGGATTGGTCACCGGGGCCGGTGTTGGATTGGGAATCGGGTTGAGTGCAGGTGTCAGAGGAGCGGTGATCGAGACGTTCACCTGCGGGACTTTCTCTCCCTCTCCCAGGATCAGCAGTTCCACCCTGCGGTTTTGAAGCCGGCCGGCTTGCGTTCTATTGCTCGCCACGGGAAGCGAGCCCCCGTAGCCATTCACAAAAAGCCTATCCGCCTCTACGTTCAGACGCTGGACCAGATAGTCCTTGACGGAATTGGCCAGGGCCCCCGAGAGGGCCAGCTGCTTCTTCAACGAGCGACGGGCATCCACATGGCCGCCGATCTCAAGCCTCAGGCCTTTGTGCTCGTTCAGAATCCTCCCGATCTTATCCAATAGGTCGAAGCTCTCCGGAGCCACGAGGGCCTGGGTCCCCAAGAGCGAAACCCTCGGAAGGGTGATTTTCTCTCCCCGCTTCACCAAAGACACCGCCAGGTTCGAGACCGCATTCTCCTTCACCTCGAAGGACAGCTTCTCCGGAAGATAGTTCGCGGTTGCGGTTTCGGACGTGACAGCACTCGTATAAGTCCCGGGAGGAAGCTTGGCCGAGAAGCTCCCGTCCGTGGCATCGCTCAGGATCTTGCCGCCTTCCACCCCGGGCAGCGCAATGGCGGCCATCAAGGCTTTCCCGGTCAGAGCATCCATCACCTTACCCACGATGGTCCCCCGAGGAGGAGCTTCCTTAACCATGAAGATGTCGAGTTGAATCCGCTCTCCAGAAGTCAGGATAAAGCGTTTCTCCTGGGGCTGATACCCTTCGGCAGCGAACCGGACCGTGTATTCTCCGGGCCAGGCCTGGACCGAGAATTCTCCGTTCTGCTTGCCCGAGCTCAGGCTCGGAAGATCGCTCCCCGGGAAGGTGATCCGGGCTTCCAGCGTATGGCCGGTTCCCTCTATCCCGACGACCCCTGCGATCACTCCTCGCTTGACCTTCTTTTCCGGCTTGGAACGGACTTTCGTGGCGGACGGAACTGAGAGTCCAAGAATCCCCTGCCACTTGGGCCCGAAGGTGGTTACACCGATGTCTGCTGCAAGGTCTAGCGAGACCCACTGCCCGATATTGGCCTTGATCCCAGGGGTGAGCCGGCCCACCGAATATTCCTCGCCGACATAGTAATTCGTCGCCCAGTTCGGAATCGAAATATTTTTCTGCTGGTTTAAGCGAAACGCCCCACTGCCCTCAAGGAAGGCCGAGATATTGGGGGAGGGAGTATACTCAATGCCCCCTGCTCCAAAGGCTTGCGCCTCCTGGTTGGCATGGTGAATGAATCCCCCGTTCAGATAGAGGGTCGTTTTAGGCAGGTAGGTGATGTCGATGAGCCCCATTCCGCCCCAATCCACCCCTCCGCTCTGGGAGCTCCAGTCATTAAGGTTCGTGGTGTCATTGGCTCCGGGAATGGAAACAATGGGTTCGACTGCCACATCGAAATAGGGTATCGTCAAAGGGGCATGGAGCTTCAACCCGGCTAAACCATCCCCCACCAAACCAGTTTCCTCCTTCTCCTCAGAATATCCGCGAGCCTGATAGTCAGCCCGGTTGACCCGGGAGGCATGTTGTCTCACGGTGAGGTCCAATTCAACGTTTTTGATGGGTGAAAAGGCGAGAAACTGATACCCCCAAACCTCCTCCACTTTATCCTTTTTCGTTTCGGAGGCATCGATAGCCGAGTCATACATCCAACCCATTCCCATCAGGCGGAGCTGAGCCGGAAACCCGGTAATGGTCTTGGCTGAGCGGGCGCGGACGAGGCCGTCCCCGGCCAAAAGGTTGGATGTGGTCTGGGCCTGGACGGCGGTAGTTACGGCCAGGCTTAACCCGACAACCGCAAACAGGGCGACTACGCTACGCATGAGGCATCCTCTTTATGATTGTACCTCTTTGCCATTGACGATCCCATCAATGCTCTGGTCTGTGCGTTTTTGCTTCTTTATGAAAAGGCCCTTTAAAAACAAGGGCCTCCGCTTGAGAACAGGAGGCCCCGCAGCGACTTCCCGTTGGTGCAAGGTATGGTTCTATGGTTTGGTGGCGCTACGGGGAATCGAACCCCGGTTTGATGGCTGAGAACCACCCGTCCTGGGCCACTAGACGATAGCGCCCCCTTACCCTTAAGTATTTACAAGGAAAAGAATTATACTAAAAAAACCAACCTTTTGTCAAGCCCATTTAATAGCGGAATGAAATATTCCCCACAGGGGTCTGGCTGGCCTGGAATAGAATATCAATTCCCCTGTGTTTTTTGCCCATATTTTACGGTTAGAACCGGTTTTCAAGGCCCACGTGGATCTTCCCCTGCTCGAAGCTCTCCCCTTGTCCCAGGGCGTAGTCTATCTTAAGCTGGCTCGTCTCATTCCCCACCCTGAGCCCCAGGCCGTAGCCTTGCTTCGTTCCTTTAATGGTCTCGCTCGAATCCGGCAAGTTTGGGTTCATCCTCTTCTCCACGTAATACCCGAGGTCGTAGAAAGCGGCGATCCTCGAGGACCGGGTCAGAAGCCGGCGCAACTCCAGGTTTGCCCAGGCCACCCGGCTTCCCTGAAACTGCTGCTCGCCGTATCCGCGGAGGGAGTTCGCGCCACCGAGATAGTACTCCTCATAAGGGGAGATGAATCGTTCCGTGGATACGGTCGCCCTCCCGTGCGATAGGATGGCCAAAGAAAAGCCCCGGCCCTCTCCTCCGGGACCGATCGGGATGTAAAAGGAAGCATCTCCTGAGGTTCGGGTCACTTTGGCATGGTCCGGGCGATCCGGAAAGCTCTTGATCCCGTATTCTGCAGTACCCGACAGGTCCAGCCCTAATCTGGGATTTAAAGGTACATCTAAGCTGCGATAGGATAACCCAAATGTGGAAAGGGACTTATCACTGCCTGTATTTGGATTGTTCTGGCGGTTTCCCAAGACCACCCGCTCCTTTCCAAAGCCCAAGGATAGGCTGACATCCTCGGACAGGGGGACCCGGGTATAGACCGACCCTGCGGTGCGGATATAACTCGAATCCCTGACCTCGTGGGTGACCTCTCCGCCCAGGGTCCAGGGCAGGGAAAAAGCATAGGGCTCCTGATAGGAGAAAAAGAGCAGCGAGCTGGAGGGGACCAATCGTTCCCAGCGCAGCCCGAGCTCCCTCCCTGATCCCAGGAGGTTGCGGAACGCGGCCCAGAGGTAGCCGCTCAAATAGCCCTTCTCCCCTTCTTTGGGCACATATCCTATGACCCCTTCAGCGGTATTCGCCCTTCGTTCTTTGACCTTCACCAGGAGGGTGGCGTGCCAGAGGAGACGAAAGGAATCCTGATTGGCGAAGGGAACGACCTCCGGGCGGGGGACTTCGTCGAAGAAACCCGTTGCTGAAAGTCGCCGGACCCCCTCTTCGATCTTGCTTTGCCGATAGAGCTCTCCGCGCTTCAGGCGGAATTCCCGGGCTACTACCCTAGATTGGGTCTCTTCGTTGCCCTGAACCCGGATGCTGTCGATCGCGACCCTGGGTCCCTCCCATAGCTCTAGGACCAAGCTCAACCGGTTTCCCTGGCGTTCGAAGTCTTTCGGTTCGACCCGAGATAAGGGGTGGCCGGTCTCCTCGTAGCGTGTGAGGAGACGTTCGATGTCCTGCTCCAGGACCGTTGCGCGAAAGGGCTTGCCGGGCCGAAGGTCCAATCGGGCGAGAAGGAAAGTATCACTCAGCGTCCGGTTTCCAAAGATGCCGATTTTGCCTACCACGACCGGGGATCCTTCCGTTACCTTAACCCGCAGCCCAACCCCTCCCTCCTCGGAGATCACGCTGTCCCTGAACGCGGCCTCCCAGTAGCCCTCTTCATGATAAAAGGAACGCAAGGTGTCGACGTCCTCTCTCCAGGTTTGCTCTGAAAATGCTCCCCCTGATTTGGTCGCCAGACGGCCCAGGAGAGTCCGGGTGGTAAAAGACCTGTTCCCTTCGAACCGGATCTCCTTCACCAGCAGGTTCGAGGAGACGACTGCCGGGAAAAGCGCCCCCCAAAGGACAAGGCCCGCCACAAGACGGGCGGGCCATGAAACCCCTCTGCGAACCGGTGGGCTCACTGGGGCCGGACCTCCCCGGGAAGGAAATAGGTGGAGCGGAAGGTCCGCAAACGGAAAAGGCTCAACGGGATACCCTCTGAATCTCCGCTCCCCAACTCACTTGGGTTTTTTCTCGGCTTCTGCTTTTGCGTAGCGCCTGTGGTACTTCTCGATCCGTCCCGCCGTGTCCACAAGCTTCTGCTTCCCGGTGTAGAACGGATGGCAGGCGGCGCAGATTTCCACATGGATTTTGGGAACCGTGGAGCGGGTTTGGATCACGTTCCCGCAGGCGCATGTGATCGTGCAGTCAACGTAGTTGGGATGGATGTCTTTCTTCAATGGGTCCTCCAGGTTTTTTTCTAGCTGTTCATGGAATCAAGGAACCGCTTATTGTCCTTGGTGGGGCGCATCTTGTTGATCAGGAACTCCATGGCCTCGACGGAGCTCATTTCGGAAAGCACCTTGCGCAGGAGGTAGACCCGGGAGAGGGTCTCCTCGCTGAGGAGCAGCTCCTCGTGCCGGGTGCCGGACTTGTTCAGGTCGATCGCCGGAAAGACCCGCCGGTCGGCCAGCTTGCGGTCCAGGACGATCTCCATGTTGCCCGTGCCCTTGAACTCCTCGAAGATGACCTCGTCCATCCGCGAGCCGGTCTCGACCAGGGCGGTGGCGATGATCGACAGGCTTCCCCCCTCCTCGATGTTCCGGGCGGCTCCGAAGAAACGCTTGGGCCGCTGCAGGGCCGAGGCGTCCACCCCGCCGGACAGGACCCGGCCGGAATGGGGCGTGATCGTGTTATGGGCCCGCGCCAGACGGGTGATGGAGTCCAGCAGGATGACCACGTCCTTCTTGGATTCGACCAGCCGCTTGGCCTTCTCGATGACCATGTCGGCCACCTGCACGTGGCGATCCGCCGGCTCGTCGAAGGTCGAGGAGATGACCTCTCCCTTGACCGAGCGCTGCATGTCCGTGACCTCTTCGGGCCGCTCGTCGATCAGGAGCACGATGAGCATGATCTCGGTATGGTTCACCATGATGGAGTTGGCGATCTTCTGGAGGAGGATCGTCTTCCCGGCCCTGGGCGGGGACACGATCAGGCCGCGCTGCCCCTTGCCGATGGGGGTCAGGAGGTCCATGACCCGCATCGAGGTGTCCCCGTCCGGCCGCTCCAGCTTGATCCGCTCCCGGGGGTAAAGCGGGGTCAGGTTGTCGAACAGGATCTTGTCCCGGGCGGCTTCCGGATTCTCGAGGTTCACCGCCTCCACCTTGAGCAGGGCGAAGTACCTCTCCCCCTCCTTGGGCGGACGAATCTGGCCGGACACGATGTCCCCGATCTTCAGGTCGAAGCGTTTGATCTGGGAGGGCCCTACGTAGATGTCGTCCGGCCCGGGCAAGTAGTTGTAGTTCGGGGAGCGGAGGAACCCGTAGCCCTCCTGCAGGATGTCCAGGACCCCCTCCCCGAAGAGGAGCCCGTTCTGCTTGGTCTGGGCCTCCAGGATTTTGAAGATCAGGTCCTGCTTCTTCAGCCCGGAGTAGCCCGGGATCCCCAGGGACTTGGCCACGCCGGTCAGGTCGGCAATGGTCTTTTCCTTGAGGTCCGAAATCTCCATCCCGCCATGGACCGGGGCCGTTCGGGGTTCCGGCTTGGCCTCGACCGTGGCTACCGGAGCAGAGTTCTGCTCAGGGTCAGCTTTACTGCGAACAGGAGGAACCATGGCTCTCCATGTAAAGGGGAAATGAGATCAATAAAATCGGTAATTTTTTGAAAGGAAGGCGAAACCGCCTGAACGATTCTGAATGCTCTACGGTCGTAATATTATTTTAAACGAAATTCGGGAAGGTTGTCAAGAGGCGGGCTTTTCTTTTTAAAGTCCGGAGAGGGCCGCTTTTAAAAGAACCCCGGGAAGGACTCCAGGGACCGCTCCGGAATCAGGCGATGACTCCCATTTTCTTCCCGCATTCGGCGAAGGCCGCGAGCACCCGGTCCATCTGGGCATCGGTGTGCGTGGCCATGTAGCTCGTGCGCAGCCGGGACTCCTGCGGGGGCACGGCTGGAGAGACGACCGGGTTGGTGAACACCCCGCGGTCGAAGAGACAGCGCCAGAAATCGAAGGTCTTGCGGTCGCTGCCCACGATGACCGGGATGATCGGGGTCTCGGACCGGCCGGTGTCGAAGCCCATCCCTTGGAGGGCGCGGTGGACCCGCTCGGAGATCTTCCACAGCCGCTCGCGGCGCTCGGGCTCCTTTTTAATGACCTCCAAGGCCGCCAAGGCCGCCGCGGCATTGGCCGGCGGGATGCTGGCGCTGAAGATCTGGGAGCGGGCGAAGTGCTTGATGTAGTCGATCGCGACCCGCTCCCCGGCCACGAACCCCCCGAGCGAGGCCAAGGACTTGCTGAAGGTGCCCATGATCAGGTCCACCTGGTCTGACAGTCTAAAGTGCGCCGCGGTGCCCTTTCCCTCCCCGAGGATGCCCAGGGAATGGGCGTCATCCACCATCACCCGCGCCCCGTAGCGCTTGGCCAGCTTCACGATATCCGGAAGCGGGGCGATGTCCCCCCCCATGCTGAACACCCCGTCCACGACGATGAACCGCCCGCTGCCCAAGGGGCAGGCCTTGAGGGCCCTCTCCAAGCTCTCCATGTCGTTGTGCCGGAAGCGCTTGACCTTGCCGAAGGAAAGCCGGCAGCCGTCCACGATGCTGGCGTGGTCGTCCTTGTCGATCAGGACGATGTCGTCCTTCCCGACCAGGGTCGAGATGGCTCCCAGGTTCACGTGGAACCCGGTCGAGAACACCAGGGCCGCCTCCTTGCCCACGAAATGAGCCAGCTCGGCCTCGAGCTTCTCGTGCAAAACCAGGTTGCCGTTCAAGAAGCGGGAGCCGGTGCAGGAGGTCCCGAACCTGGCCAGGGCTTCCTGGGCCGCCTGACGCACTTTGGGATGAGTGGTGAGCCCGAGGTAGTTGTTCGACCCGATCATGATCAGGCGCTTGCCCTGATAGACGACCTCGTTGCCCTCGTTCTCCTCCAACGGGATGAAATAAGGGTAGTATCCTTGACGGCGGGCCTCCTGGGCCGCGGTGAAATTCTGGCACTTCTCAAATAGATCCATGTTCCGCCCTATCCTTCCAGTCTGAAAATGGTCTTCACGGCCTTGCTCCGGGCCTTGTTCAAGGAGACGCGGAGGGCCTCCCGGTAATCTCTCAGGGCGAAGCGGTGGGTGATGAACCGGGCGAGGTCCAGCTTCCCCTCCCCCAGCCACCTCAGGGCGAGGGCATAGGTCCGCATCCGCCGGCCCTCGAATTCCTCGGTGCTGCAGCAGAAGCTTCCCTTCACCCGCACTTCGTTGAACCAGATGGGCGTCCAGTCCACCCCTTTGGGAATGGAGGCCAGGCCCACCAGGACCATCGTCCCTCCGCTCCGGGTGAAGCGCAGGGCCTCGTCAATGCTCGTGCCGCTGCCCACGCACTCGTAGACCACCCCGGCACCGCCCACCATGATCCGCTTTCCCAGGATGGGTTTATACAGCTTGGCCCCCAAGTGCTTGGCCAGCTCCGCGAAGTAGTCGTTTCCTTTCGCGGCATACACCACCTCATCGGCTCCCAAGCCCCTGGCCAGCTCCCCCTGGAACCGATGGCGGGCCAGGACCACGATGCGGGCCCTGGAGCCCAGGGCTTTGAGGGAGAGGATGGCGCACAGGCCGATGGTCCCTGCGCCCTGGATGAGGACGGTATCCGTATCCTGGGGCCGGTTCCTGGCCACGGCGTGCAGGGCCGAGGAGAACGGGTCCACCATCACCGCATTCTCGTCCGAGAGGTTCTCGGGCAAACGGAAGAGCTGGCTTTCGTGAGCGACGAAAGCCTCGCCCCACGACCCGCCGGTGTCCCGGCAGGTCCCGATCTCCAGGCCCGGAGCCAGGGGACCGGCTTGAAAATTCTCACAAAGCGACAGGTCCCCCCGCTGGCAGGCCGGACAGGGAGGAAAGACCCCGCGCGCCGCGCAGGGAAGAAGCGGGTCCGCGACCACCCGGTCCCCGGCTTTGAACCCCTTGACCTCCGCTCCCACCTCGGCAATCGTTCCCGTGTTCTCGTGTCCCACCGTGAAGGGAAAGGAGGCGAAGGGCGAGGTGGAGGGGCTGTCCGCAAGCTTGACCAGCTCCAGGTCGCTCCCGCAGATGCCCCCGTATTTTACTTTGATCTTGACCCAGCGCGGACCCGGAAGTCTGGGCTCGTCCACCTCGCGATAGCCCAGGCAGGACAGGGCTCCGGTGTACATCCCGGGGAAGAGCGGCCCCAAGGTCTTGGTCAGTAGGTAGCGTGGAATGGAATCGGTAAACTGTATGGCCTTCATGTCTTCTGGCTGATGAGATTTGGGAAGCGATAATTATATCTCAATCGCTCTCCCCTGTCAAGCGAAGCCCAAGTCCAGAGCAGGGCAAAGGAAGGTTTCCCGCCCTTTTCAACGCTGTTCCGACGGTATTCTCGCGGCCAGGAGGAACTAAGCCGGGATGAGTCTAAGTCTGAGAGCAATGCTAAATTGAAGAAAAGGGAGCTGCCAGATAAAGAAAGGGTGGAAAGCAAGGCGAACAGGCAGGAAGGAAGAGCCGCCCTCTCGGGCGGGCCTTGAATTTCTCTTCCCCTGTTAATGCCCGTACCACAACTCTTTGGCGAACTGGGGATGCCTCTGCTTTCCCCACAGCCGGGGCTCGAAGCAGACCTTGCGGATTAGAATCCAGTCCCCGTGCTTGTCGAACTTGCGCACCGAGGTGACCACGTAGGTGGAGCGAATGAAGGCCAAGCCCTTGCCCAATTGCTTGGCATAATAGCGCAGGCTCGCCAGAAAGTCCGCGTCCTCCCGGACGTAGTACTCCTCGTCGAAGCCCCCCACACCCTGGAAAGCCTCCCGGGTGCAGAACACGAATCCGCCCGCCACCCCTACCACCCAGGGCAGGGAGTTGCTCGCCGCCAGGGTCACGGCCAGGCCCAGGGACATGCGCTCAAACTTGATCCTCACCAGGCCGCCCACGTACTGCCCGCTGGACATGACCCGGGAGAGCTCCCCGAACATCCTGGCGTCCACCAGGTTGTCGGCATCGGAGAAAGCGATGAGGTTACCTCTGGCCATCTTCGCGCCCCGGTTCCGGACCGAGGCGATGCAGTGGTTCTCCTCGCTGGCCAGGCGGACTTGATAGCGCCGGGCGACCTCGCGGGTGCGGTCCGTGCTCCCGTTATCCACCACGATAACCTCCACCTCGCCCGCGTACCCCCTCCTCGCCTCCTCCACGGAATCCAAGAGCCGGCCGAGGTATCTTTCCTCGTTGTAGGCCGGGATGACCAGGGAGATGCTGGGGGGAGACTCCACCGAGGTCAAACCTCCCTCACCTTGATCTTCAGCCCTTCCACGGCCATCACTTCCACCTTCGCCCCGGCCGGGATCTCGTGGTCGGAAAAGGCATTCCAGTCCTCGCCCTCGATCAGGGCGACCCCTTCCCTGGCAATCCCGGTCTTGGCCACGCCCTTGCGCCCCACGACCCCCTCCATCCCGCTCTTCACCCTGCGCTTCAAAGCCCTCACCCCGGCCGAAACGATGAAGGCGAAGAAAACCGTGGTGATCGCAACCATCAGGATGATGACCCAGACCGAGAGGTGATAGAACGACGTGTTGGGATTGAACAGCATGAACGACCCCAGGGTGAGGGCCACGATCCCGCCCACGGTCAGGATCCCGTGCGTGGGGGCCTTGATGTCCACGATAAACAGCAGCACGGCGAAGAGCATCAAAAGGAGCCCGGCGAGGTTGATCGAGAGGGTCTCGAAAGCCACGAAGGCCAGGATCAATGCGATCCCACCCGCCACCCCGGGCAGCACCGCGCCGGGATTGGCCAGCTCATAGATGATCCCGTAGATCCCGATCAGGAACAGGACGTAGGCGATGTTCGGGTGCGCGAGGGCGTGAAGGAAGCTTTCCCTGACATTCATCGTGATCGGGATCCGCTCGGCCCCCTTGGTATGCAGGACCTTTTTCACGCCCCCGATCACGACCTCCTTGCCATCCAAGGAATCCAGGAGCGCGGACACGTCCCCGGCCACCATATCCACCACCTTCTTGTGGAGCGCCTCCTGCTCGGTGATCGAGACGCTCCACCTCACCGCGGAATCGGCCCAGGCCATATTCCTCCCCCTCATAAAGGCGATGGTCTTGATGTAGGCCGCGGCGTCGTTCGTGATCTTCTCGGACACCGGGGTTTCCTTTCCCATCTCCACGGGGTGCGCGGCCCCGATGGCTGTGCCCGGAGCCATGGCGGCCAGGTGCCCGGCCAGGGTGATGAAGGTCCCGGCCGAGGCGGCCCTTGCTCCCTTGGGCGAGACATAGACCACCACCGGGACCTTGGCCGACAGGATGCCCTGAACGATGATCCGCATGGAGCGGTCCACGCCCCCCGGCGTATCCATCGCCAGGATCAGGCACTCGGCCCGTTCCCTCTCGGCGGTGGCGATCCCCCGGCTGAAATACTGCGCGGCCACGGGGTCGATCACGCCCTCGAAGGTCAGCACCGCGACCTTCCCGGCCCAGGCCGGCAAGGCCAGGATCAGCAACCCCACGGTACAGAAGAGCTTAATGGCCTTCATTTTTCTCCCCTTGAAAAGGCTGGCTGACCATTCCGAAGACATTCGCCTCCGGGGCGGGGTTTCCGGCGAGCCGGCGGAAGGAGTTGATCTGCCCGACGTGCGTCAGCGCGTCCGCGAGGGGGCCGTTGATCAGATGCCAGAAGGGCTTGCCCTCGATGTGCATCTTGGACAACTCCTCGGCGCTCAGGGTAGCGAAGTGCTCGCGGAGATGCTGCATCAGTGCCAGGATGTGGGCCCGGCATGCGGGATACCCTTCCGGGCGCGGCTCCTTCGGAAGCTGGGCGTGGATTACGATCCAGTTCATCAGTCCCCAGACATGGTCCACGAGTTGGCCGATGGTCTTGCATCCGGCCCCGGGGCTATAGGCGTAGTCGTCGGGCCGCAATCCCTCCGTGGCCCAGTGGAAGCGAAAACCCAGGCCGTCCAGCAGGCGAACGAGGACCGCAGGCGGGGTGACCCCATCGGGATAGCGGGTCACTTCGCGGAAGGGAAGGCCCGTCTCAGGCATCTTTTTTAGGACCCTTCAGAGGATACCGGGGGTAGGTTTCCCGCTGGACCACATAGCGCTCCCTGGCCTGGGTGAAGAACTCCAACGCCTCCCGGCTTCGGTAATCCGGATAGGTCCACTCCTGGGGGCGGAAGGCGCCGTCCTTGAAGATCAGGGTCACCTCGGCATAAATCCCCGAGCCCAGGTAGATGCGGTGGGCGAAGTCCTTGGTCGTGGCCAGGATCAGGCGGGAGTCGTTGACGATTCCCGGGTCTAGGTTCAGCCGCCTCCTGCCCTCCACGGCCAGTTCGGATTCCAGGAGGTTCGTCCGGTGCTTGATCCCGGCCAGGCCCTCGGGCACGACCAGCTTTTCGAAGGCCACCCACTGGCGGAGGAGGCCCTTCCCCATCTCCCCGGCGTAGTAGTCCGTGAAGGGAAAGGGAAGAACCGGACTCGCAAGGTCGACCTTGTCGAAGATACTGGGAAGGAGCTCCCGACCTTTGACCAGCCATCCCTCGTCAGACGCCAGCAGGCCCAGGACGAGCTTGACGGGTCCGGCCAGGTGGATCTCGCCCATGAGGTTTATCCTTCCACCGCCAGCTCGAAAGCGATCTCCGGGGGGTTCCGGAGCGTGGCGAAGACCGAGCAGTATTTATCCCGCGAGAGCTCGAAGGCGCGGTCCAGGGCCTCCCGGGGGACATTCCCCTTGGCGGTGATCCGCATCACGAGCTTTGTCCAGCGCTTGGGATGCTCCTCGGCCCGCTCCCCTTCCACGACGATCTCGAAGCCCGCGAGGTTCACGCGTTTCTTCTTCAGGATGGATACGATGTCCCCGCCCATGCAGCCCCCCAGACCAACCAAGACTAAAAGCATGGGGCGTATCCCCACTCCGTTCTGACCCTCCATCCCGGGATCGAGCACCAGGGAATGGTCGTGCTCGTCTTCGGCCAGGAACTTCAACTCCTCGATCCACTTCAACCTCACCTTGGGCATGGTTGTCCTTTCCTGGAAAAACCCTCTAACCGTTCCCCTGTGTAACCGTCCTCGTCGGGCAGGCTTTCACGCAGACGCCGCAGATGTGGACCCCCATCCCCGGGGCCTTGGCGAACTCCTTGAGCTTGGCCAGGCACCTCCCCAGGTCGTAGCGTTCCAACCCGATGGCTCCCGCCGGGCAGGCCCCGATGCACTGGGTGCAGTCGCCGCAGTCACCTTCCTTTGGGTTATCCGCCGGAAGGGGCAGGTCCGTGAGCACGGTGACCAGCCGGAACCTCGCCCCGTGCTCGGGGTTCACGAGGAGGCTGGAGCGGCCGAAGAAGCCCAATCCCGCCTGGCGGGCCACGGCCTTGTGGGAGAGGTGGCCCCGCTGGTTTTCCCAGTCCACCATCTGGCTCGCCCCGACGGGAAGGGCCTGATATCCTTTATCCTGGATCGCCGTCGTCACCCGCAGGGCCGCCTGGTCCAAAAGATAGTTCGCGGACTTGTAATGCTGCTTGTAGACCAGGGTGGGGCGGTCCACGATCCCCTCCACGATGGCCCCGGAAAGGAGATAGCCCAGGGAGATCCCGAAGCGCATCCCCCGGGTCGCCTCTTTGAGGGAGGCATGAAAGGTCTCCCGGACCGGATCCAGGTCAGCCACTCCGAACAGGGAGATGCCCAGCTCCTGGGCCGAGGCCTTTAACTCCCGATAGGGCTCTTCACCGGACATGTTTGGGATCCGATCCCTTGGTTTCTTTAAGCAGCCAATCCCGGAAGGGCCGGGATACCCGGGCCAGCTCCCAGGTCTCGATGGCCGGGACGGTGTAGGAATGCAGAGCTTTTAACCGTTTCTCCACTCTGGGATACAGGCTCCCCCGGGTCTTCAGGAGGAGGCCCACCTCCCGGCTTTTCTCGAGCTTGCCCTTCCACCAGTACCGCGAGGAAATCGGAAAGGAGTTCGCGCAGGCGATCAGACGCTCCTCCAGAAGGGCCCGGGCGATGCGCAGGGCCTCGGCCCGGGAACCGGTGGTGGTATAGATGAGGAGGATCTTTTCCGCGCTCTTCCCCACGGCTCGTTCAGGATCCCGAGGGGCGGCTTGGAACGTCCCCGCCTTTCCGTTTCCGCTGCTTCTCTTCGTACATCAGTCGGTCGGCCCGGTCCAGGAGGACCTCCAGGGAACAGGGGTCCGTGGCATCGCAGGACACGATCCCGATGCTCAAGGAGAGGTTGAAGGGCTGGCTTTCCTTGCGGTGGTACGCCGTAAGGTTCCGCTCCAAACGGGAGGTCAGGGCCCGTTCGTCCTCCTTGTGGGCCTCGGGGACCAGCACGGCGAACTCGTCCCCGCCGATCCTCGCGATGATGTCCGACTCCCGGTAGGTGCGCTTGAGGAGGGCCGCAGCCTCCCGGATCGCCCGGTCCCCCTCCTGGTGCCCGAGGGTGTCGTTGATCCATTTCATCCCGTCCAGATCCAGAAACAGGAGGTACATCCGGCGCTGGGTCCGGGCGGCCAGCTTGAGCTGCTGCTCGGCCAGGGTCAGGAAGCCCCGGCGGTTGTACAGGCCGGTCAGGTCGTCGGTCAAGGAAAGGAGGTGGACCAGGGCCTCGGCCCGTTTCCGCTCGCTGATGTCGCGGATGATCCCGCTGTAGAAGGTCTCCCCCTCCACGTCCCAGACGGCCACGGAAAGCTCCACCGGAAACCGGCTGCCGTCCTTACGGACCCCGGTGCCCTCCGCCGTCTTACCGTTCTTCGTGAACGCTCCGCCCGGGTGGGCCTCCCCCAGGGAGTCCCGCGAGGCCTGATGGAAGGGATCGGGAAAGAGCATCGTCAGGGGCTTTCCCAGGACCTCGTCTTCCTCGTATCCGAAAATGGCCGCCGCCCCGAGGTTCCAGGAGAGGATATTCCCGTGGCCGTCCGAGAGCACGATGGCGTCGTCCGCAGACTGCACCAGGGAACGGAACTTCAGCTCCGACTCCCGGAGGGCCTCCTCGGTACGCTTCTGCTCGGTCAGGTCCGCAAGCATGACCATCGTTCCGCGGGAGCGGCCATCCCCGCCTGGGAGGGGCCGGAGGGTCACCCGAAAAATGCGTTTACCCCGGGCGGTCTCGAGCAGCTTTTCGAACGAGCTTTCGGGTTCACCCAGGGCTTGCATGGCCCGGAGTTCCTCCTCGACCCAGGGGACCGCGGAGCCGATCCCACCCTCCTCGTAGGTCGAGGCCGGAGAGGAGGAGGCTTTGGAGAAGAGTGCGGCCGCGGCCTGGTTCCGGGCTTCGATGCGGTGCTCCCCGTCCAGGACGATGACCGGAAGGGTCAGGTTCTCGAACAGGCTCCGATACAGCTCATGCTGGGAGGTCATGGGCGGAGTGGGAAGCGGGTTCATTTCAAACTAAGAAGGCGCAGCACTGCTCCTTGGCCCGGTCCGGGTTCAGGCGAAGCCAGAGGCCGCCCGGAAGATGGATGTCTCTCTTTTGGGGTTGCTCGATGGATTTCTCTAAGGCTGCGGCTTTAGCGCACTTTCACGACCCTCATCGGCTTGGCGTCCTTTCCTTCCGACTTGAGGAAGTACACACCCGCCTCAAGCCCCTCCCCGATTCGGTCGCCCTGGTATGTCCCGACCCGCCTCCCGGAGATGTCGTAGAGGCTGAAGTGCTCGGCCTCATGCCCGGCGACCTTGGCATAGGAGGCGAAGGGGTCCGGGATGACTCTGATGCTCGCCTGAAGCCCAGGGCCCCCAGGCCTCTCTTGGACGCCGGTCGGCTGGGTATCGATCTTGAAAATCCAGTTGTAGCCCCCCGTGCACCAGAGGTACCTTCCATCCCATTCCAGGCCCTGTTGGACTTCCCTGGCAGGCGAAGAAAATTGCTCCAGGATCGCCCCGCTGGTCGTATCGACCCGATAGATGATCCCGGGGGTCTGGTTGCCGACCCACAAGTCTGTCCCATCGAAGGCCAGGCCCCGGGGATTAGAACCGCTGCTGTTCGGGGCGGGAATGCTCCCGAGCAACTGCATCGTGGTGTCCACGTGATAGATCCTGCCATTCTCCTCGCCGACCCAGAGATAGTGCCCGTCCCAGGTCAGGCCGTCCGGATGACCGCTGAAGGGCGGGGAAAAGGAGGCTACGATCGACCCGTTCGTCGTATCGTATTTGGTGACATGCAGGGTGCTCCAATCGGTGGCCCAAAGATACCGGCCATCAAAGGCCATGTCGCGATTGCCCTCGCTCGGGGTGAAGTGACGCAGGAGGCTCCCATGGATATCCATCTCCCCGAACCAATACGAAAAGGCCTCGTCGTTCCAGAGATTGACGCCGTCAAAGGCCAGCCCCATGGAATAGGAGGGCGCTGAGGAAGGAAACGAATCCACTACCACCGCCTGGGGCAACAGGGGAGCCGGGCCTCCAGAAAGGGCAACCCCGTTGCGGTATACCGGGGCCCCGGACAAGCTCATCGCCCCGCCCTGGGCCGGGCTAGTAGAAACCCAACCGCAGACGATCCATAGAAATCCCACGAACACTATGATCCCTTTTTTCATCTCGATTCCCTCCGCCTCCCCAGGCACCAAGGCGAGGACGTTCCGTCTACGGTCGGTGCCACCTCGGCTTTGCTTCGTCACCCTTTTTGCTTCAAAAGGTCAACATTCACTTTACCATATTATTGGTTTTAAAGTCAATCCATCGCCAGGGGTTTAAAAAAAGACAGACCCTTTTAATGGGATGAAATAAGAAAATGAAAGAAAGGGTTTATCTCTAAACCCTGTCCTGAATTATGGTGCATGCGTTGGGGAAAAAAGTTAGGAAGTGAAGAAATTTACCAGAGCCGACCGCTGCAATCTACTTCACCGGTATCCGCTCCACCCCCGCGGGGATCTTGAGCTCGAAGCGCGACTCGGGAAAAGGCTCGTTCACATGCACCTCCCGCCAGCGGATCTCCATCTTCCCCCCCTCCCGAGGCCTCTCCACCCAGAGCAAAGATGGAAACCAGAAGTCCTTCACGCGTTTGAAGTCCTCGGCTTTCCCCCTTGTCTCCAGCTTCCCCAGGCTGTCCCGTTGCTCGTAGCGCACGACCAAGTGGTTCTCCAGATCCAGCCAAGCCCGCTTCCTCGTGGCGAACTCGAAGGCCACCGTCCCCCCCTCCTCCTCCCAGCCCAGGACCGAGTCCGCGGGAAGGGGCAGTTTACCCAAGAGCACGGAGAACAGGTCCGAGAGGGAAACCCCGCCCAGATTCCTCTTCAGCTCTTCGTTGTCCACCTTCCCATAATAGGACTGCCGCTTCATCGGGAAGTAAACCTCCCCCGAGTCTCCGGCGATCACCGCGCTGCCCACCTTGAAAAATAAAAAGGAGAGCTCGATCCGCATCCGGTCCGGGCTCTCATACCACATCTGAAAATCCCCGCTTTGCATCTTGCCCTTCTGGGTGAACGTAGCCTCGCCGCTGGCAGCCAAGGTCAGCAGGCCCTCCCGGGCCTGCCGTGAAGCTTCCAGAAGGACAAGGGTCCCCTGACGGCCGCCCTCCAAGCGGACCATCTTCCTGGGAGCGCACCCCAAAAGTACGACTGCCACGGCCCCGGCCAGAAGCCCGGCTCGAATCGAAGCCCTCACTGCTCTCCGCTGAGCTTCTTCTTCAAACCCTCGTTCTTTGGGTCCAACTCCAAAGCCCTCTGCCACTGAGCACGGGCCTCTTTCGCTTTGCCCAGGGAGTGGTAGATGTCACCCAGGTGATCGAGCAACACCACATCGTCTTTCACCAAGGCACAGGCCTTCTCCTGCTCCTGGGCCGCCTCCTGGTATCGCCCTAACTTGTAATACGCCCAGGCCATGCTGTCCAGGAAGTACCCGTTCTCGGGATCGATCACCAGAGCCTTCTTGATGAGCTCAAGGGATTCCTCCAGATGAATTCCCTTGTCAGCAAATAGGTAGCCGATGTAGTTGTAGGCCGAACCATCTGTGGAATCCAGGGCGATGACCCTCTTGAACGCGGCCACGGCGGAATCCGTCTTGCCCAGCTTGTCATAAGCAACGCCCATCCCGTAGTGCGTCCTGGGGTCGTTGGGATTGAGCCTCAGGGCCTGTTGGTAGGCCGCGAGAGCCCTGGCATAGGAGTCCGTTTCGGCATAAGCATAGCCCAGGAGATAGTCCAGGCCACCCGTGGTCTGAGGCGCAGTTCCTATCGCCTGTTTGAAAGAGAAGAAGGCTTTCTTTTCATCCCCGGCACGGACAGAGAGGACTCCGCAGTAGACCCAGGCACTGGCCAACTTGGAATCCAACCGGGTCGCGGCCTGCATCTCAGCCGTGGCCCCGGCATAGTCCTTCTGGTCATAGGCTATCCGGCCCAGGTAATAGTGGGCCGTGGCATCCTTGGGGTTGCCCCCTAAGACCTTCCGGAAAGCGGACTGGGCTTCGGGGTAGCGCTTTGCATTGTAAAGGATGACCCCCTGGGTGATCCTCACCCCAACATCCAGGGAATCCCGGGCCAGGATCTCCGCAGACATCTCCAGCGCTTTGTCCCGCTCCCCGGCATTCTGATAGACGTTCAGGAGGCGACGCTTGAGGACGAGGTTCGTGGGGCGCATCGCCAGCGCAGTCTCGTACTCCGCGGCCGCGGCTGAAAATTCTCGCTTAAACTCATAAACCAATCCCAGGCCGAGGTGCCCGTCGATGGACAGGGAATCCTCGAGGAGCATCCCAACATAGACCTCCTCGGCCTTGTCCAGAGCTTTGGACTTGACATAGAGCCCAGCCATTCGGCTTTTGATGTCCACAGCCTCGGGATTGAGAAGAAGGATCTCGTGTAACTTATCGGCTGCAGTTCGAAAGTCTCCCCGGAGTTCGTAGAGATTCGACAGGGTGTAAAGGATGTCCCAACGCTCCGGGGCAATGTGTGAGGCCCGTTCGTACTCCGCCAGGGCCGGGGCCACGAGCTTCCGGGCCAGGTAGCTGTTCGCTTTCACGATCCGGGCCGCCACCGAGAGGGAATCTCGGCGCAGGGCCTGCTCGGCAGCCTCCTCGGATTCCCGGAATTGGTTGTCATTGTAGTAGGCCTCGGCAAGCGTGGTCCATACTTCCACGGCCTCGGGATCGTAGCGCAAGGCCTGCTGGTATTCCCGGATGGCCTCCTTAGGCTTTCCCTGGTCTTCATAGTAGGCCCCGGACGTGAAATGCTGGTAGGCCCGTTCCTTGGAGGGAGGGGGGATCGTGGCACACCCGGCCCAAGAGAGGACCAGAAACGCAAAGACCCCGAACGTCAACGGGGCGTTGAGGAGTCTACTCTTCTGGAGCCCATGACCCAACGATCCAGAGCAAACCTTATGCACTGTGCCCATCTCACATCTGGAATTTTCCAAAGTCCTCTGGGCTCATCTCCTTGATCTGGGTGCGGATATCCTCCGGGGAAGGTTCCTTGGGCTGGAAATCCATCTCCTCCCCGACCGGCATCACCCCGGCCGGGGCAAGCAGGGTGTTGCTCACGAAAATCGGGGCCTTGAAGCGAAGGGCCAAGGCAATGGAGTCCGAGGGTCGGGCATCCAAAGAAACGATCGTACCGTCCTGCTCGATGTAGATCGTGGCATAGAACGTGTTGGCGATGAGCGAGGTCACCGCGATCCGGGAGACCCTCCCCTTTAAGGAGTCGATCGCAACTTTTAGGAGGTCGTGGGTCATCGGCCGCTCTCGTTTGACCCCTTGCATCTCGACCGCGATGGCCCAGGCCTCGGCTTCCCCGATCCAGATCGGCAGGATCCGGCTTCCGGAGGCTTCGCGAAGGACCACGACCGGGGAGTGGTTGACCGGGTCCATCAGCAGGGCTGCCACCCGGACCTCCTGCAGGGTTAACTCTTTTCCCTTACGCTCCTCGGGCATGATGACCTTTGAAATGGTATGGGGTGACCGTCCAACCGTCTAAGGGACTATTCGCCCTTAAAAGGTGTACGTCCTTCCCTCCACCGCCAGCCTGATTTGAGGGTGTTTGAGGGCTAAAACCTCTTTTCGGACGACCTTCAGAAACTGAGCCTTGATGTGATATACCAGAAACGGCACTTTAAGCCCGGACTTTTCAACTTCTCCCAGGAGGGTGTTGGCCGTCAGGTGCCCGGAGACGTCCGCCAACTTCTGCAGGCTGTTCGGGAAGGAGCACTCGATCAACACGGCCTTAAGGTTTTTCACCTTCCGCGCAACGTCCCAAACCCGAACCGTTGGGCCGGTGTCCGAGGTGTTCATGACCGTGGCCCGGCCGTCGGATACGAAGTAGGCGGTGGCGGGTACGCTATGGTCCACCCGCACGGCCTTCACGCTATACTTTCCCACTCGGAATGGAACTTCCTCCTGGATGGGCACGAACCTCATGGTTGGCTGTTCCGGGGTCGGGATCGCGGTGAAATCCGGCCAGATCATGTTGTTAAACAGGTTCATCTTCACGGCATCAATCACCACGGGCATGGAATAGATCGGCACGGCCTTCCGGCCCGGAGCCACCAAGGTGTCGGCCATGAGGAGCAGACCTACGGTATGATCGATATGGGCATGGGTCAGGAGGATCGCCTCGATTTTCTGTTGCTCCGCGAAGGTCAGCCCGTATCCTGCGGAGCCGGAGTCGATCAAAAGCCTGCCGTCGATCATGAACGTGGTCAGCCCGAACCCCTTGAGCATCGCCCCGTATGCTCCAACGATTTTCACCTTCATCAGCCGCTCTCTCCTCGTTTGATGAGCGTCATCAATCCATATTTCCTAACACCATTCTATCTAAAACTATACCCGAACCCCCCTCGAAAGTCAAGAACCTTGTCGGGAGCCGCTTTTTCACTACCCCTTCGGGGCTGCCCCCAAACTCCCAAGCTTTCCAGGAACTTTACCCTCTTTACCGCACCTTAACCGTTTTGTTCGTCAGGGTCTTTCCTTCGGCTTCGAGACGGTAGAAATAGACTCCATTGGGAACCTCTTCTCCCCGACCATTCCGCCCATCCCAATCTATCCGGTAAGCCCCGGCTTTCTTTTCGCCATCCAGGAGCAGCCGGACTTCGCGTCCTAAGACATCGTAGATCAAGAGCTTCGCCCTCCCGTTCAGGGAGAGACTGTAGGAGATCCGAGTTTCCTTACCAAAAGGATTGGGCATGGCTCTGCTTAAGGCGAAAGGCGGAAGATTAACCGTGTTGCCTGCTGTCTCAACCCCAAGCGTCATCGTTACCTTCTTCAAAATCCAGGAGCCGGGATCGAAGACCGCGCTGTCCGGATGGGCCGAAACCACAAAATCATTGTGCTGGGGGGACGTTAAAATGGAGTAATGCACCAGGGTATCCTTCCCGTTCAAATGGAACAGGATTTCGACCGGCATGTGGAACACGGGCGGGGCGCCGCTGCCGTTGTTCTGGGAGATGTCCACCACGATCTGCCAGTTCGGAGGCTGGGACACTCTGGACCAGGTCACCTGGTATTGGGGATATCCTGCCAGATAAGCCCATTCGTTGAAGAACCAGTTCAAGGTGTCTCCAAAGAAGTGCTCGTGGATCCGCTGGTAGTCCGCGGTCGAAGCATTCCCATACTTCAGGCTGTCCCCGTAAGCCCGCAGGGCCTGGAAGAACAGGCCGTGCGTGGCGCTGGTGTCGTGCTCCACATAGCGGAGCATGTGCTGGACCCAGGCCCCCTTGCAGTAGATCGTGCCCCAGGCGAAGAGCTGGTTGGACGGGGGGTTGTACATTGAGAAGCGCTGGCCAGCGTCCTCGCTGAAGTAATCCTGTGCGTAGCTGTCCATTTCGCTCAGGAAGTAGGCATGGCCCTGCTGGTGCTCCATGTAGAGGGCCTCGGAATAGGTCGCGAAGCCCTCGTTCAACCAAATGTTCGGCCAGGTGAAGCAGGTCACCATGTCCCCCCACCACATGTGGGCCATCTCGTGGGAGATGCCCCAGTCGGTGCCGTTGAGCCAGTTGCGGTGGATGGTGGTCATGGTCTGGTGCTCCATCCCACCCGCCCCAAAGGGGTAGGCCGCCACCATCCCGTACTTCTCGAAGGGATACGGGCCGTAGACATCCGGGCGGGAGTAGAAGGTCATCATATCGACCACGTTTTGGAAAGCCGAGACGGACCGGCTGGAATCCGTAGGCCAGATGTAGTACTTGATCTCCACCGTGTCCCCGGGCGCGCGCACGAAGTAATGGCTCCAGGTGCAGTACCGGGAGGCCGCGAAGTTCATAAGGTAGGTGGAGATGGGGTAGCGTTGGGCCCACCAGAAGGTCTTGGTGTGGACCGAACCATCGGCTGTCACGCTATCCAAGAGCCCGTTGGAGCAGGCCAGGAAGGTGTCCGGGACCGTGACGTTGATCTGGCAGCCCCGCTCGGCCTTGTCCCAGGGCTCGTCCCAGCACGGGAACCAGTAGCGCGAGTCCGAGGGCTCGGCCATGGAATATGCCAGGTTGGCGACCCCGGTCGTTCCCCGGAAGTACCAGTAGAACCCCTGGTTGGCGGTCCCGGAGTTGCGATGATAGAAGATATCAATGCCCGTGGAATCTCCGTTGTGCATCGTACTGTTCAGGGTGATCGTGAGCCATCCGGTTGGGGCGGTGAAAGCAAGACTCGTCGGACCCCGTTTTACGGAGTCGCAGACCAGGCTGTTCATGTGCAGGCTGAAAGTGTCCAGGTTTGCCACCCGGCTGGTAATGGAAATGCGCTCCTGTGCGGTCATCGCCCCGGAGGCCATCGGCAAGTTGAGGTCCAGCCGGTAAAACCGGACATCGTAGCTGTGGACCGAATCTGCGGGAAGGGTCAAGGCCTGCCACTGGTCCGGCCTCAGAAACTTATGTTCGAAGTCCGGTGGCTGCGACCCCAGAACCGTCCCCGTCAGAACGAATGCAACACAGATCACCAGGCAAACTCTGTTCATGACGATCTCTCCTATGGTTTAACTAGCCTGAACCGCGCTGAGGCGTTTTCCCAGCGATAGATCTCCTTGATGGTTTGCTCCAGGAACGGCTTTTCGCCGTAGGTCTGGGTTTGGGTGTCGAGTTCGTATTGCCTTAAAATTCCTTCCCGGACGATGTCCTTGGGCCTGGGTTTCCCGGTTTGCACATACGAGATGGTGACCTCTTCCTCGATTCCCGGCCTGCCGGACTTGGGGTTCTTGTCTATTCTCTTCTCAGTTCCCTGGAAGGCTCTTTTGAAATCCTTTCCCCGCCAGAGGTAAATCTCCTGAAAATGGCTCTCGGAATCCGAGCTCATATGCGCGGCCTTGATGATCAGAGCCAGTTTCTTGCTGTGGAAAAGGTCCTCGGTCCCCAGCCATTCCACATATCCGGTCTGAATTTGTCCCTCGATGCCCCACGTCCCGCCCTTGTTCTTGAGCACAATCACCCATCCCTGGTCGGGGGTGAAGGAAAACCCCACGATGGCCTCCTCGTCCGCCAGGGAGTCGACGTTGGCCAAAAGGAGATGGGGAGTCTGGATGTTCCCCGCCTTGATCTCAAAGAAGCGGTCGGCCACCTCCTCCCCGATGGTCTTCTCCAGAGCCGCCCGGTCCTCCGGCCCTTTCCGGAAACGCTCGATCATCTTCTCCAGGCTCTCTGTCTTACTCACTAAAGGCAGGAAAAGCAGGAGGAGTCCGACAATTTCCGCTGTCCAACGCTTCATTTTACGTCTTTCCATGCTTTTATTATACCATAATTTACCCCACAGGCTCAACTAAAACCTGCGACATATAATTTTTTCAGGGGGCAACGAACGCTAGTAGATAAGCGAGAATTCTATGAATTGTAACGATTTGTAATTGCAGCACTTATGTTATTCATGTTAAAGCGCCTATTTATAAAGAAATCTAAGGTGCCGACGAGTTACGATTCTTTCTTGACCTCAAAGAATGCAAAAAGGGCTTCTCCGAAATCCGGAGGAGCCGGTTCCCAAACAAGGGGCAGATCCGTTAAACCTTTATGCCCTCTCCCCGCCGGATCTCCTCAAAGAGGGCTTCGACCATCTCCTCCTCTTTCACCCGCCGCACCATCTGTCCCTTGCGGTATATGAGGCCGATGCCCTTGCCCCCGGCGATGCCGTAGTCCGCCTCCTGGGCTTCCCCAGGTCCGTTCACCACGCAGCCCATCACTGCAATCCGGAGGGGCTTCCCGAGCTTGGCTATCCGACGCTCCACTTCCACCGCGGTCTTGATCAGGTCGATTTCCACCCGCCCGCAGGTCGGGCAGGAGATCACGGTCGCCCCGTGCTCCCGTAGGCCCAAGGATTTCAGGATCTCGAACCCCACCCGGACCTCCTGTTCGGAGGAGTCCGAGAGGGAGACCCGAAGGGTGTCTCCGATTCCCTCCGAAAGCAGCACGCCCAGAGCCACCGCGGATTTGATCGTTCCCGAGAACGTCGTCCCGGCCTCGCTCACCCCCAGGTGCAGGGGATAATCCACGCGGTTGGCTAAGGCGCGGTAAGCCGCGATCGTGGAAGGCGCGTCCGAGGCCTTGACCGAGATCACGATGTCGTGGAAATCCAACTCCTCCAGGATACGCACGTGGCGGAGAGCGCTTTCCACGATCGCTTCGGCCGTGGGGTGCCCGTACTGCGCTAGGAGGTCCTTCTCCAGCGATCCTGCATTTACCCCGATGCGCATCGGAACTCCCCGGCCCTTGGCTGCCTTGACCACGGTTTCGATCTTGGCCCTGTCCCCGATGTTTCCGGGGTTGATCCGGAGCTTGTCCACCCCGGCCTCCAGGGCCTCCAGTGCTAGGCGGTAATCGAAATGAATGTCCGCCACAAGGGGGATGGAGATGTTCGTTTTGATTTCCCGGAGTGCGTCCGCGGCCCGCTGGTCCGGCACCGCCACCCGAGCGATCTCGCAGCCCGCCTCCTCCAGAACGTGGATCGCCCCAATCGTGGCTTTGGCGTCCCGGGTATCCGTCTTGGTCATGGACTGCACCGCGATCGGCTCCCCTCCCCCGATGGCGATCTTCCCGATGCGCACCCTGCGCGATATTCTGCTCAAAGCCTTAGCTTACTCCTTCCACCAATGAGGGATCCTTCCTATCCCGCTTTTGCTCATACATGAGCTTGTCTGCCTTAGCCAGTAATTCGTCGATCGAACAGGGGTATTCGGGATCGTAGCGTGTGATCCCCACGCTCATGGAAAGGGTGAAGCGGCAATCGCCCTTCCCCTGATGGCCCTTGATGTTCCCTTGCAAGCGAGCGTTTATGGCCTCGATATCTGCGTCAGCGGTTTCGACGGTCAGGATGGCAAATTCATCTCCCCCGATTCGGGCGACGATATCCGATTCTCGAAACGTATTCTTGAGGATCTCTGCGGCTTCGACCAAGGCCTCATCGCCTTTCTGGTGTCCAAAGGTATCATTGATCCGTTTCATATGATCCAAATCGACGAAGACCAGAAAGTCTTTCCGCTTGAGGCGATTGGCAAGCTTCAGTTGTTGTTGAGCCAAGGTGACGAATCCTCGCCGATTGTAAAGGCCGGTCAGTTCGTCAACCAGGGAAAGAGCGCGTAGGTCCTCCTCCATCCGTTTGTTCTCGGTGATATCGCGTTGTATGGCCAAGAAACCGAGGATGTTCCCCTCTTCATTCAAGATCGGATTGGCCGAGTTGTAAGCGTATAAGAGGCGGCCCTCTTTGGTCTTGTTAATGATTTCTCCGCTCATCACTTTCTTTGCTAGAATCGTGTCCCAAAATTGATTGTAAGCCTCTGGGGGAAGCGTCCCTGATTTCAAGATACGGGGTGTTTTGCCCAACGCTTCTTCCGGGCTAAACCCGTATATTTTTTCGAAGGCTGGGTTGGTGTAAATAATGGCGCCGTCGCGATCGGTGATAAAGATGCCCTCACCCGACCGTTCGATCCCGAGTTTGAATTTCAATAAGTCCTCTTCCAACCGCTTCCGTTCGGCGATATCCGCCTTCAGGTCATTCCACCGGCGCAGGGAGAACAGGCCGAAGCCCAACGCCAAAACGATAAACACGAACATCAATTCATCGATTCGTGTTCGCCACCCTGGCCAATGTTCTCGACCCCAGGCTTCGAAACCCTGGTGGATATGAAACACCGAAACCAAAATGAACACGGCCAAAGCGACCGTCGCGAGGACAACTAAATCGTAAAAAACCCTGGGCCTTTTATCGAGGCACCTACTGGTGTTGGGTTTCATCGATGTTTCGTTCTCTTCGCCTTGTACGACCCGATTCGTACCTTAGTGGCCGCCATGGCCTCCCGGCTCCATGCTGGTAGCATAACTATAACAAATATCTTTCATTAAAGCAAGTGCCATCGCTATTAAAACGAAAGCGAAACCCTTTGAGTTCCGCTCGCTAGCGGGGCCGACGGGATTCGAACCCGCGACCTCTGGCCTGTCCGGACAAAGGAAAACGCTGTGGGCTAAACCGTGCCTTATTTAAACGAAACAGGGCCTAAGTCAAGACCCTGCTTTGTACTATCACGCATGATCGAAAATTACACCAATACCCCGTTTTTCTTTTTTCGTCCCTTACGTCTACCCGTTGCGCCAGCCCGGAAGGACTGGGCTTGATAGGGTCGCATCCCCGTTCATTTCACGAGCGTTATCTTCTGCGCACAAACGAAGCCTGCCGAAGCTGCCCTTAAGAAATAGACCCCCGCTGGAAGCCCCCTGACCTCCAGGGGCAGGGTGAACGAACCGGCCCGCCCGATGATCTGTTGGCCGGCGACTTTTCTCCCTGCGATATCATAGAGGTGGACGGTCACCGGGGCTCGCCCGGACAACTGAAACTTAAGGATGATCTTTCCCATTGCCGGGTCGGGATAAACCTTTAGGAAGCTTCCCGGTGCGGATAGGGGATTGCCGGCCTCGACGGCATTCCCTCTCACATCCCCGGCCTTGATCCCGTTTCCGAAACTGGTGACCCAGAGTTCGTAGGGGTTGTAGGGGTGGAAAAAGCATCTCACCGGATGCGCAAAGGGATAGGAATCCACCAGGGTGAAGGTCGGATTCACGCTCCGGATGTTCTGGCTGAACCACAGCCCGTTGCTTTCCGTGGTCAGATAGCAATGATCCGGGTTCGTGGGGCTGAAGGTGCAGGACTCCACCCGGTCCAGGTCGTCGATCTTCGTCCACGAGGCTCCCCGGTTGGTGGAACGGTAAAGCCCGCCCCGCCCGTTCGGCGGGCCGCCCCAGCCGCTGAACACGCCCACATACCACGTGTTCTGCGTGGTGTCATAGGGGTTCGCGACGAGGTCCTTGGTCCAGTAGAGCATGCCGTTGTCGCTGCGGTCGACCCACGTGGCCCCGTTGTCCGTGCTTACGAACACGCCTGAGCTCGCTGTGAACGCTCCCGAGCTGTTCCGTCTCCCGGAATACGTACACACGAGGGTACTGTCCTGCAAGACGACGATATTGAAGGGATGTCCCTCGGTCCGTGGGGGATTGGCGAGTTTCGTCCAGGTCGAGCCGGATCCGTTCTGGATGTCGTTGGATACGAAGATCCCGCCCTGGGTGCTGTGCACGGCGCTGGCGTACATTCGGTTGGGATGCCTTGCGTCCAGGGCCAGCCAGATCACTGAGTGCCCGAAGTCGTGCAGGACCAGCCAGGTAGCCCCGTTATCGGTCGAGAACAGCGCCCTTCCGGTTCCGGGGTCGATCCGGGCGTCTTGCAAGTAGGTGCTCTCATAGAGGTCGTGGATCGTAGAGGTTGCGGCATAGAGCGTGCCGTTGGGATGCTTGAGAGCCAAATACATCGTGTTCTGAGTATGCCCGGTGTAGTTGTAGGACCAGGTCGTGCCCCCGTCCGTGCTCCGGATGCCCTTGATGTCCGTGAACGAGGCGAAGATCTGGTTCGAGTCGCTCCAGGTCAGCCACCAGCAGGACGTGTTCTCCAACCCGTCGGTCTGATAGGACTTGCCCTTGGGAGTGGGTGCCCCCGGGGGATTCTGGGTCGCCGGGTTCACGTAGGCCTGGCGCCATGACGACCCTCCGTCCGTGGTCAGGTGGGCGAACCCGAAGTCCGTGATCATGGCCTTGTTGGGATCGTACGGGGCAGCCGCGAAACCCATCGGACATTCCGCCCACCCCCATGAAAAGTCGCCCTGATATCCGCAATACCCCGTATAGATGTTCTGGTTGTTGTTGGTATTGAAGACCTGGACCCAGTTGTCCCCGGCATCCGTGGTCTTGAAGATCTCGGGATTTCCGGCCGAGCTTCCTCCCGCCACGTAGGCCGTGCTGAGGTCGTTCCGGGCCATGCTTGCGAAGAACGGAAAGTCGTTGGCCAGGTCTATCCCGTTGGTCTTGAGCACCCAGTTGGCGCCACCCACGTCGAAGGTATAGACCCCGGTGCACAGCGCCCAGTAATCGCTCCCCGGAAGCCCGGCGTACAGGTCCGCAGTGTCCGCTGTGGTCGCCACGAACCGGGTCACTCCGCCTTGTCTTGCCCCGGCCATGGAGAGCAATCCCTGACCCGCCGGAATCCCCGGAAGGGCCCTCAGGTTGAACGTATTTCCCCCGTCCGTGGAGACCAGAAGCCCGAGGTTGGTTCCGACATAAATAGTGGTGCTGTCGAAGAAGACCCCGGCCACGTAGCACCCCCCTCCGGAGCCGCTGTGATATTTGGACGCGCCGAACGAGGCCCCCCCGTCCGTGGAAAGCCAGAGGTCGCTGTAGTCGGTCACGATCACGTGCTGGGAGTTTTGGATGTCCGCGACCATGGTCCAGGCATCCCTTCCAGTTGGGTCCCCGGCCAGGGAATCCCAGTGGACTCCCCCGTCTGTGCTTTTGTAAGGCGTGTACCCGTTTCCGTTGCTGTGCAGGCTGTACAGGACGAGCGGGTCGTTGGTGAACTGCACCGCGGTCTGGTTCCCACCCTGGAGTTCGGTGAACGGCACGACCGCCCAGGAGATCCCCAAATCGGTGGTGTGGAACATCTCGCCCATGTCGCAGGCCATGTAGGCCTCCCCGGCGTTGTGCGGGCTGAAGCTCGGGGAGAAGAGCGACCCTCCTCCTCCAACTCCCTTCACCACCCACTGGGTGGGCTGGGCCATGATCCCCTGGCTGATCAGAAGGATGAGCATCGCAATCTCTGGAGGCTTGAAGAACGTTTTGGTTTTCATGGTTTTATTCTCCAGGGTTTTTTAAAATAGACGTAAATAAAAAAATAGGACCTAAGTTAAGTTCCTATTTTTGTGATGCTTGCATTTTCCGCATTTATAGATGGCGGGGCCGACGGGATTCGAACCCGCGACCTCTGGCTTGACAGGGCAGGGCTTGAATCACATTCAAACACACCAAATGTCTACACATTTCAATAGCTTACAGGTTTTGCAAAACTAGGCAGATACAGCCTTAGTCTCCAAAAAGCTTCCACTGGTTACATCCAGGCGCTCGTTCAGTAGCGCTAAGGCCTGCCGTTTAGTTTCGGGCGCAGAATGAGCGTACCTGGACGTTGTCAGGAGATTCGCATGACCAAGAAGCTCCTTTACCGTTACTATGTCCACCCCGGCAGCTACCAGGTGGGAGGCAAAGTTGTGGCGGAGGTCGTGGAACCGGGCATGGGGTATCCCCGATTTCCGCAGGGCGTTATACCAGGCGGTCCGAAACTTCTGGATCGGCCCCCCGGTCCGATCGCAAAAGAAGACGTACTCGGATGAGGCTTCCTCCTTTTTTGTGTTCAAGGCCTTCCATAAGGTATCGTCGATGGGTATTTTCCTGGCCTTGCCATTTTTGCTATGAAGGATAGTGATCACCCTGTCCTGAAGGTTCACCTGATCCCACTTCAGGCTCAGTATCTCCCCGATACGCATCCCGGTATGAATGGCTGTCAGGACAATAGGTTTTGAGTATTCCGTGCTTGCGGTCAAGAGCTTGGCGATCTCTTCTTTACTCAAAATGCGCTCCGGGAGGTTCTCCTCCCTGAAGAGCCGAACATCCTTCATGGGATTGGTCGTAGCCCTCCCCCACTTGATGGCCAGGTTGAACATCCGCTTAAGTAAGGCAATCTCCCGGTTTACCGTCGCAGGTTTGACTTCATCTACTCGTTTTTTCTTGTAACTCTCGATGAAGAAAGGGGAGATGTCGCTGAGGAGCCGGTTACCGAAGAAGGGGGTCAATTTCCGGAGCGAGAACTCGTCCCGAACCCAAGACCGTTTATTCGTCTGCGCGTAGTCCAGGTATACCTTCGCGAAAGCATCGAAGCGTATGTTCCGGCGCCTTTTGACCTGGAAGCGATCCTCGGCGATTTCGGTCTTCCGTCTTGCCAGAAGCTCTTCCGCCAACCGCTTCTGGGGTCCCACCCTTTCCATGATCCGCCGCCCCATATAGCGATAATCGATGTAATAGTCGTTGAACCGCTTCACAACACCCATATCAGAGCCCTCCCCTCACCCCGAACTCTTCCTCGCCCGGCTCTACAGGTTCCACTGCTCGGTCTTTCTTTTCTCTTAAACTAACCAATTTGTACTTTTGTCCTTGTGAATCAAACATCGTGATTTTCATGTTGTCCCGTCCCTTCTTTCCAACTGCTTGCCCGCAAGGATTTGCTTCGTAATGGTCATCAGCTACCGATAGGGCTTTGGACAATGCCAAGTGCTCTTGCTTGAAGCCACAGGGACAGGAAACTACCATCCTAACTGCTTCCTTATCCTCCTTGTTTTTATTCAAGAAATCGCTCACCTCGACGCCTAGCGCTTTTGATATCCTACGTAATGTAGACATCCGAGGATCTACTTCACCCCGCTCGATGCGAATGATAGTGATCCGAGGGACGCCGGAAACATCGGAAAGCTGGTATTGGCTGTACCCCTTTTCAAGTCTGCATTTTTTCAATCGTTTGCCTAATTCCATGTCATTATAGTAACATTTTTGATTCTGGCTTGTCAAGAGGTATAACAATAATAAATGGAAATACTTACTAATGATTCTTTGCCCAAGTATTTCCCCAAATACCATTTGTGTGGTGCTGCACCAGGACACGGTAAAAGCTCTGGCTATACAGCCACAACCGCCGAGCAGCAGCCAGGAAAGTTAGTCATGGGGGAACACCTGAAAACCGTTCCAGATTCGTCGTCCCGGCAGACTCCGACTTTTCTGTACGTACCTGCACTTAGCGGATAAAGGGTATCGCCTTTTCCATCCTTGGAGGGCTGGGCGCGGGACAGGGCATATCTTAACGGTCTCTCGGCCTTCGATGCACCGTAGGGGCATCTGGTGAGGTCTGGGAGGCCTTCCTACAGGGGGATGAGAGGCGCCAAAGCGTCGAAAACGGCTGATACAGTAATTGAGGACATGCAGGGTCTTTTTGGGCAATTAAACCCATCCAGGAAGTAACCTTCGGGACGACAGCTGAAAAGGTTGTGTAGGAGCCCGGGATCCACAGGTTGGTATTCATGCTATGGCCGGAGATGTACTGGTTGGACCGCCCGAAGAGAACGGCCCCTTGTTTCCCGACGGCGTGTCTGGCGTTGTCTATGAAAGATTCGATCCATCAAGTAAGCGGCACGGAGACTTCCCGCTTTAGCCGGCAGAGGAAGTACCGCCCTCCAGGAATTAAAAGTTAAGAACTTGCAGTCTCCCGGCTTTGCGGTACGAAATATCCGCTCTCCAGTTTGTAGGCTGTGCAGGGAAATCCTACCCCTCGTATAACCGCCAACGTAAACTAGACCAACCTTTGGATGTTTTACCAATGACCCGCGTTTGAAACCTAGCGAACGGGTCCCCCCGTCACGCCTCCTTAATCCTCCCTTAGCAGGTTGAAGCATGTGTAACTTCCTACGATGGAATCGCAGGGGTTTAACGAGAAGTAGTTGCTCGCTGTCCGGTTTAATATGCCCGCCTACATACCAGTTTGCTAGCACCCAACTGTCTACGCAATGAGCGTTAAAGGAATCCAACATTTTGTTCCCACACTTCGCAAGGCCATGAGCATCACGCAACTCTTTAGTCTCGTAACCCAGTTTGGTCTCAACATGCGCTATCTTGCGAAGCTCTTCGTAAAACCACTCCTTGCCAACTTCGAGAGGAGAGAAAGATACGTCCCACCGTCTTTCGACCTTTGTAACCGCCTTAATGTCCTCCACCACAAAACACGTAACGGGATACATTCTCGTAAGCCAGTTGGAAATTCTCAACTTCCACTGCCAGCGAGCCTTGGTAGAAGGTGGTAGTCCACCACGAGCACAGTTAAATCTTGGTTGACGATACGGTGTTTTACGGCTTCTGCGACTTTTTCGCATCATCCTGCGAATTTCTACTGCATCCTTGACCCAAGTTACCGCGTCAACTTGGATATTGAGATAGGTATGCGATTCCGACTTAACTGTGAAGCCCTCCTTCTTGGAGCCCGGGTCAATCCCTACGGCTACGGGCTGAAGTGCTCGTCCTGACGGGTCAACGTTCAACCTCACACAGAATACCCCGCGCTTCCAAAACGGAGTGGCTTTGCCGGACTTAATCCACGTCGCCGCACGATTCGCAGCCGTCGGCATCAAAGGGTTTTGGTTCTTGTCTACTACCGGGACATACAACATGGTCTATAAGACCTCCTGTATTCTGCCCTTCGACACTGGTTCACGGAGAGGTAGCAAATTAGGGCGGCGTTCACTACATCACTTCGGACTGCCACGTCCAGTGAACTCAGTTACGAACTGTCTAGTCAACTCTTGCGTCGCTCAACATGATTGGCGTTCTGCTCGAGCAAACCGCCCGCTTTACCTGGCGGTAGTTGACGTAGCACGGCTGGCACTTGACTCCCTGGAAGATGTTTACGTTCTGATCGTAACCCGAACTCTTCGGGCACGTGCTTCCGTAGATCACGACCGCCCGGGTCTTCATGGCCTGCGACAAGTGATTGGTCACGGAGTCCCCGCAGATCAACGCCTGAGCCCGGCCTATGAGGGCGGCCAGACCCTTCAGGTTCGTCATCCCAGCGGCACAGGTGAAATTATTGCTCTCCTTCAGGACGGGCTCCTCCTTCTGATCCCCGACCTGGATGACCCTGTAGTCCTCCATTATCAACCGCTGGCAGAGGCGACCCCACTGCCGGGGCGGCCAGGCTTTATTGATCGTGAAGCCGGGGTAAGGGTGAACGACGATATAGGGCATGCCGACCTTGCCGACGATCTCCCCGAGGGTCTTCCAGACGTTCGGGTCGACGGGGTAGGAGATATCCCGGCTCGGCGGGACCCCGGCCTGTTCGCAGAACCACTCCGTGAGATGCTCCGTGTCCTGGACCTTCCGATCGGGATACCGGAAGTAGATATCCGTGTCCGGCCATTGGGCGAAGCCCTTCTCCCCGGGAGGCGTCCCGGGCTCCCTCCTGGGTGGCCTCCAGGGTGCGTTTGTTGCCGGTCTGGGTGCGTCTCGAGGCAATATCCGGCCTTGGATACCCTCCCGAGGCGAGATGGCCACCTAGCGACGATTTCGGGATCTCCCGCTTCAATGCTGACCGGGGTTTGATTTGAGTTGACCCTAACTGGAGTCCGCTGGCTCCAGCGGTTATATTGCCTCACTCAGAGTCGCCATATGGTCTTACGGATTCGAATTATGATTTAACATTTACAACTCTTTTTGATTTAGCCTTCCCTCAAAGACTGCAGATACTCGTTCAGATCTTTCGCACCCCCAATATCCACCTTCCGTGGACAGGGAAGTCCTGCCTTCGTGAAACTTCGAGCAATCTCCAGTGTTCCTTTAATTCCCGCTTCATCATTATCCAGGATTAGGAAGACTTCCTTTCCCTTGAAGTCTCTCGCCCAAATATTTTGCCAACTTGACCCACCTGGAAGCCCGACTGCGACAAAGCCCTTTCCAATAGCGGACAGGGCGTCAATTTCACCCTCACAAATCAAAACTTTTAGAGCGTCAGCGATTGCTTCATGGTTCCAAAGGCAGGGTATTTTACCGCCAGTGTTTAGGAACCGTGTTACTTGGCGGCTTTCCGCTTCCTGCTTCGATAAGAGACAGCGCGTTTTGATGAAGACAGGCGTTCTCCTTAGGAAGTACGGAATAACCAAGAAGGGAAGCTCCGCCTTCTGAAACACATAAAACGATGAAAGTCCCGCTGCCTTGATCGTCGCATGATCAGCCAGGTTCCAGAGTCCCGACAAATCCTCACAGTAACGGATTCCGTATTGGTCTGCGAGAATGGCTGATATCCCCCTGCTTTCCAGGTAGACCGCCCCCTGGGTCCCATGGATCGGAAGACAGATGGACTTTAAGAAAACATCAAAAAGGGCGGAGTGAACCGCTCCGTCGTGGATTGGAGAAATCTCCTCCCGAGGATTGCATATTCCGCTCAAGGTGTCAGGCGTGTCATGGATATTCACCCTCCAAGAATTATGTTTTGCCCTTTTTAGACGTACAATCCCGGACTGCTTTTCGAGAAAAACTATAGCTTGAGGTTTCGACATCCGGCCAAGTAATACGACCAGGTCGATAACGTCTCCCTTCAGGCCACATTTATGGCACTTGAAGCCGTGATTGAAGACAACCAAGTCTGGTGACTTCCCGCCTTGCGGCTGACATGAAGGACAGAAGAAGCGATTTCCCAGGCGCCGCAGACCGAAGGCGACCGCAATTTCTTCCCCGCGACAGGCGGCCTTCAGACATTCCATGAAGTCCCGGAAATCGGGATCATTCATGCGTATGGCTTCTTTCCGATAGAGGGCGGCGGCTTTCCCAAGAAAGTCCCGCCGCCCCATATATTATCATAAAAAATCATGGCATTTTTAACTCCAGCTAAGACCTTGATAATCCCGCACTTGCAAAAGGGCATTTCCCTACCGACCTATAAAGTTTTCCCTACCGACCTATAACCCTTGCCCTACGGACCTATAAACTTTTCAAAGATTTCAGCTTTTCTATCCTTCGGTTTTTGCTCGGCTCCTACCGTTCGATTGCACTTCTATCAGACGATTTCCGGTTTCCCATTTCGCCCCCCGTTGCCACTGAAAAACCCGTTCTTCTCGCTGCGGTTTGCCTGCTTTAGGCTTGTGGTTGAGCGAAGGCCTTGTTTTGACCCGCTCGGCAATGATCCCTTCGTTGAAGGCGTCTTGGAAGGCGGCTTTTATTGCGGCCCGGATCTGCGATCGGTCTTTTGACCGGATGTTCATGTGCCGGACCAGCGCCAAATAGTTCATTTCGAAGATCGGTGCCTTTATATGGAACAGTGTCATCCACATCAAATCGAAGGAAGCTGGCTTCTTAATGTATTTGCGTAGGATGTTCACCGCTTCGCGATAGAAGACCCATGCTGTTTTCCGGTCTTGAGCCAGCCTGGCGAAGCGTGAGGCGAAAGTCCAGGTGACGCCATTCGCCAGCCGTCGGCGGATGGTACCGTCCCTATTGTTAATAAAGTGACCTTTGCCATCCGTTATCGGGATGGCATAGAGCGGCGTTCCAGAATCAACTCCGCAATCGATTAACTTATCCTTTGGGATTGTGTCTAGATTGATCGGTCGACCTTTGTCTTCATAAACAAAACCGAATTCTTGAAGGATGGAAAGTTCAACCAACCTTGCATCGTACTTGCGTTTTCCCTTCCTCGCGTTGCCGGTGGGCTCTCTGATGAACACTTCGAATGGTTTACGCCGGAGTTTTAACCCGGTATCCTCAATTGCCCGATATTGCCACGGCTGAAAGGCTCTGTGCCCCTCGGGTCGTTTGTACGGTTCATAACCCATAGCCTTGGCGATGTCTGAGATCTTCGCTTCCTGCGGCCTATCTAATCGTGTCGGATCGGAAAGACCAAGCATTGCCAGCACCTGGACTTTGGCCGGTCTTGTCAACGTTTCCCGGAAGAGTTCGAGCTCTGCCGTCCGATTCCTTTTGGTCATATCTCCTTCACTTCGCCCTATGGTTAGCGGCACGAGGAAGGATGTTGCGGACTCCTTCTTCTTCATGGTTCTAAATCGTTCATTCCTTTATTGTCAACGGGTCCCCAGATTTATTTAAGCACTCGTAGTCGTGTATGTTCGCTTTGAGTAGTCCTTCTCATGGTCAGATGAGATAATAAACCTAAGTTGTCTTCATCTTAAAGACTCAGGATCAATCCCTAACGTTACCAAATAGTTTAGGTTTTCTCGGTCATTTTCTTCAAAAAGGTCGAAAGGCATGAAGTAATTCATGCCAACTTTACCCCGGCGTCCATTACGATTTTTGACGATGTTCAGCGCGACATTCCTCTGTGTTCCGTCTTGGCTTTCACTCTCGACCTTCAGAATAGCAGCGATGTCTGCGCTGTATTCGATAGTACCCGTTTCTTTGAAGCCGGACATAGTTGCCTTGTCGTATTGGGTCCGGCTCATAGATGAAAGAGCGAAAACATGCACTTCAAGGTCCCTGGCGATGCGCTTAAGTTCAGTCACCACATATTCAACCTCGGCACGTTTTCCATCTAGTGAAGGAGCGGGCATAATTTGAACATAATCGATGATGATGACCGGCCCTTTCCCGGTCCTGTGTTTCTCTTTCTGTGCCAGAATCCGGATGTTTTCAACCGTATCTCGCTGGTCGGCTTCGATGATTTTCAGCCACTTTCCGAATACCTTGTATCGCTCGGCTGCTGCTTTCACTTGATCAGGGACCGCACCATCTTTGACCCACTCATTAGAGATCGGCGTTCCGGCAATTTTTGTGAGTCTGGTTAATGTTTTAACCCGAAGGTCGGAAGCGGACTGTTCGTAAGAATAATACAACACCGGCACCTCGTTCATTTCTGCGACCCCGTCCGCCAACTGTTTGGCAAAGGTTGTTTTCCCCGCCGATGGCGGTCCCGAGAGGATAAAAAGGCCTGGTTTCAGCCCTCTTATGATCGATTCCAACATAGGGAATCCCGTTCTATACCCGGGGTTCGGAGATTCCAATTCTTCGAGAAAACCATCAATCAACTCAGCCTCTGTCTGCAACGGTGGTGACAGGCTGTCCGTCATTCCAATGTTAAAGATGGACTTATGAAGACCGGAAACGAGATCCGGAAGGGTGATGTCTATGTTATTTTCAGCAACTTCTGCTTTGGTAATAAAGGATTGGCAGACCCGTTCAACCTCTTCACTGTATGACCAGAGAAGGATTCTTCGTTTACAGGCTTTGGCGGACGAGATATCGGCATTGGTCTCATCGAATACGGCATCAATCGTTTCAAGACATGTGTCACCTGCTTTCCCTCTGACTGTGGCTTTATCGACAAATTCCCCGGCGTCTGATAATTCCTTCATGGCAGTGAATATAATCCGGTGACGCTGGAAATGGAAGTCAGTTGGGTTCAGGCTGAGCATTTCATACTTTAGCTCAGCGACATCTGAGTTGATTACCGTAGCTAACGAGGATATATATTTCAGTTCCACTTCTTTTTGTTCATGATGAAGTGGCGCTTCTTCGGCGGTATTTAACTTTTCTTTCATAGCCTTGGTTGCCGGGTCTTCCATTTTTATCATCTAAAGAATATATCTATCGTTGGAGGCTTGTTGCCCAAACAATCCCAATTAAGGTTTCTTCTCCACCTTTTGTTGTTTAATGGTATCTTTGAATTCAATCGCCTCCCGCCTAAGGACGAAGGCGTCTAGGTCCTCCCGGAGAAACTTAAGGGATCTTCCGCACTTGCATGATGCGATCTTTCGTTCTCCCGAAAACCTTCGAAGAGTTGGGACCGCGATACCAAGATAAGCGGCGGCGTCCCGGGGAGATAAATATTTTTGGATTAGTTCGTTCATCGATTTATCCCATAAAAAAGGCGAGAGAAGCCTATGGTTTTGATGTCCATGGCTTTCCTCGCCTCATCCAGGGGGTCAATTCCCCCACAAAATCGAATAATTCCGTTCCACATATCGGATTATTCCACCGGGAGGGGTTCTCCCGTATTTTAATTATTCCTTTTTAGTTATGGCCTATACTTAGTTTTCTCCTTCGTGCATTATTGGTTGTTCTTGCATCAGAGATATTAGGTTGTTGCTACTGCTCGCAATTTAATTCTATAACACGCCGAGTGAAAAAGTCAAGAACCAAATTTGGACTATTTATAGTCCAAGGTAAACACATTTATATGTCATATTTGAAATTTCAAATTGATTGTCATTTGGGATATGTTATATTACTGGATTTACTTAGTGACTCGTCTCTTTGATAACCAGAGTAAACATATGTGTTGGTCTCCTCTCCAAACCCCCAAATTATTTTTGGTTACCCCATCTCTGGTCCAGATCAACACCTCCCCAGCAGCCCACCCCTGGCCGTTTCAATCGTAAGGTGTCCATCAGGCTGGTTTCGTTCCCCGGCATTCCGGATAGTTCAGGCATCCCCAGAAGGTCCCGAATTTCCCGGACCGCTTTCTCATCGGCCCCCCGCATACCGGGCATTTGGGCATAGTGGGTTCCTCCCCCGGGTCTCCCCTGCTTTCGGCGCCTGCCCCGGTGATTCGCGAGCGGTACTGACACCAGACGCACCTGTCCGTGTCCGGCTCCGGCAGGGGTCCGTCCAGGGTCTGGACGACCTGGTCCAGGAAGTTCAGGAACGCCTGGTCGTTCCTTTGGATCGGAATCCAGCTCATTCGCCCTTCCAGGACCTGCCGGCTACTGCCCATGTTCCGGCACGCGTCCGGGGAGAAGAAAAGGAGCCCGAGCCGGGTCACCGGGCTTAAGGCGAGGGCGTTCTCCCCGGGGTGTTCCAGCGCGTAGGCGTAGGCGTGGAGCTGCCGGCTGTACAGCTCGGCCTTCTCCTCCTTGGGGTTCCCGGTCTTGAAGTCGATGATCCCGTAGCTTCGGTCGTCGAACTCGATCAGGATGTCGAACCGCCCCGCGAGGGTGCAGGTGCTCTCCTGCTCCGGAAGTTGGATCGGGACCGAGCGGACGCGTTCCTCCCCAAGTGTGACCTTGCCCGGGGGAAGGTCCGGGCAGAAGTCCTCGGTTCGCTTCCCGGAGTAATGGGTCTTCTGGAGGCTGGCGATCTGGCTGAAGACCCCGGGCAGGGGGATCGAGGGCTGGGTGATCCCGTGCTTGACCTTCAGGACGAAACAGCGTTTGCAGCCTTCGTAGAGGAAGGTGAGGTCTGAGGGGCTCAGGCGGTAATCCATGGGGTTCCTGAAAGGGTCACCTCCAGGGACCCCCCTGTGGCCAAACCCAAGCGAAGCCCGCCTGACTCTTCACTCCCTGCACCACCGGCCAAAGGAAAGCTCGGAGGCGCTCGCCAACCACCACGAAATCCTGAGGCGTACTCTCAAGCCGGCTCCGATTGAGAAATGCCCGCCACTGGACCGCCCGATCCGCATCCTCGAAGAACCGGGTAGCGAGCGCAGAAGGCAGAGAAGCAGGCAAAATGGTCTGACGGCTCTTAAACGTCGCCTTCATCGCTTCCGCAAGGGTCCTACCGTCAAACGGAAAACCCTCGGAGAGCACTACGATGTCATATATGTCCTTCAACCGGCTGGTCGCCTCGCCCAGGGTCAGGAGAGCGTGAAACTTCTCCGCCACCACCGCCTCGCGGGGATACATTCGAATGCGCGGTGGGGGACCGTCCAGCATGACTGGATACTCCGCTTCCTCAGGGGACGGCACCACGGCATCCCCAAAACCGACATCCACCTGAACCGGAATACGCGCCTGCCCCATGCGGGCCTTAAAACGCACCCGCACCCCGCCGTATTCTGTTTCGTCCCGGATCGCCTCGGCCCGGAACGAATCCGTGAGAAACACCAGACCGTCGTCCGGAACCTGGGTCTCACAAATCTCACGGAAACATTCGGCTAGGGCACCGGGATCTCTCGCCCCATACCCCAGAAGGTCGAGGTCCCTGGTCGGGCGGTAGGCCTCCCGTCCCCAGACCGCGAAGAGCATCGCACCCTTGAGGACGAAGCGCTCACGATGCTGGGATAGGCAAAGGCGATAGAGGAGGCGCTCCAGGGTATAGCGCTCGAGAACAAGTTGGAATTCCTCCTTACGCTCACGAGAGACAGTTCGTAGCCTCTCAAGGACCGAGGCCGCCTGGTTTCTTATCCCGCCCTTCACGAGCTAAGGGCCTCAAGGTAGGGACGCATCACGGTCCGAGCCCGGCATTTCTCAGCTGCGCGGATGAGCTCGTCCCTCGAAGCCAGCCTGCGGTGAAGCACATCCCGCAGAGCCTCCAAAGCCACGTCGGTCCCAATCTTCCGGCGGTAGCGGAAACAATCCACCACCGTGCGAGCCGGGGTCGTAATCTTGACCGGAACGCCCTGGACTTTCTTAAAGACGACCCCGTAATGAAGCATCTGTCCGGAGAAACGAACCATTCGGACCGGCAAACCCGAGAAGGTCGGCACACGGGCCTTTCGATCCAGCGCGATCCAGACCTCCCGGGGAGCCTGGGTCCCGATGCCTTGAACGCGGAGGGCGGAAAAAAGACAGACCACAGCCTGTGGAACCTTTTTGCAGACCAGGGCGATGGTTTCGAGATCCGTTGCCTTCGAGGCTCGAGCCCGATAGAGCCCCCAAGCAACGCGCTCGACCTTTCCCACTTGGAGAAGGCCACGCAGCTGATTTTTTGAAAAACCAAGCTGCTCCAGATCATGAAGCTTAAAAATCAATGGAAGCTTTTTCAATTCGATATGTCGCATGCAATATTCTCAGGAGTAGATACCCACGGGCAGAGCCCGTGGCACTTTAACTAAATTTCAAGCTTCGCTTGACCTGAATCCTGGAGTTCTTGCCACTTCACATACTTCAAGATTTGCTCCTCATTCAGTCCAACCGTTGACACAAAGTTTCCTGGCGACCACACCATGCGCTCTTTCCAGTATACTTTGCTCAACCATTCAAACTTTTCCCTCAGGTGCTTCGCCGTGAATTGTTTGATCCGCCCAATGACACTACTCACTGTATACTTCGGCGGAATCACCATGACCACGTGGAGATGATCAACCTGGATATGCATCTCAACTATCTCACATCCGGGAAGCTCCCGTAATACCTTCGGGAAAAGTTTGTTGAGATATCCCCTTACTCCAGGATTCAGGATACGGCGGCGATATTTCGGTATCCATACAATGTGGTATTCGGTCCGATATACTCCATGCCCAGAATAACGTATCTCCATTCACCCATTATACCATATCGCCGCCTACTCATTCATCCACGGGCAGAGCCCGTGGATTTCTGCCCTTCGGGTTATTAAAGTGTCTCATATTATAACACAAAATGTCGGCAGTTGCAACTAAGTGCCGACATTTTGTGTTAATTACCGAGCTCAGTTGTCCCTCTCTCCTGACCCTCTGACCTGCGGATAATGGGTATCGCCTTTTCCATCCTTGGAGGCTGGGTACGGGAGACAGGGCATCTGAGGGCAGTCTCGGCCTTCGGTGCGTTCTGGTGGCCTCTGGTGAAGCCTGGGAGGGCTGCTGGGGGCGTTTGAGATGGGCTAAGGAAGTGGCGCCGGGCGCAGAATTAGACTAACCCTGCTGGAACCGACAGACCCGTCCTGCTCTGGACCGAGGACGTTGTGTGCCTCGATCCAGCGGAAACCACTGTGGAGCGCAAGGAAGTCCCCGATCGTCGGCCTGCCGGATGCCGTTATCTTCCCGAACATCTCTATGTCCTTATCGGAGAAGAAGACGTTGAGGAGGGCCCGGGGAAACCCCTTAAACCTCTCCTGGTGGACGGGATTAGTCCTCTCGAACGTCCCCGTCTTGTTGACGATCCGGGCGGTGATCACATTCCCGACCCGCAGGCCGGGTCGATGATTCAGAAACCCTTTGCTTCGTCTGGAGACCCAGTCCGCACTCACATGCGGATTGCGGATTTAGGAGGATCTTCTTCCCATCGTTGGCGTGTTGGGCACGGAACATGACATCCCCCCCCCTCTGGGGGCAAGGATCACCCTTCGGTGCGTCTGGTGATTTCTGGGAGGGCTTCTAAAAAGGGCTTGAGGGGCTAATTTTGCTGGAAAGGGGCCTGCAGGTCAGGCCTCTTTGCTTTCCCTGGGTGAATAGTTCCGGACAGGGTTAAAAAGACCATGTAAGATTTCAAGACACTGGTTTGTAAAGTTGCTCAGAATGGCATCGGGAGGATTTAATCGGAGGAGTTGGACCACTCTTCTAAGTGATATATTGATAAGGGGTAACATCGAACCTTTGTTTTGATGGACTCTGGCATGCTTTCTGCTATATAGTTTTACGGGAGGTTCAAAAACCGTAAACCCAGTTAATTCGGTTTACACAGAAAGGAGGGTATAGCCATGACGGCTGGCATCGCCTATCGCGAGCCAGGATTTGCGCCCCTGGCCACCGCGCCAATCAAAGAGGCTTCGATCCGAAATCTCAAGATTGCCCTGGTCCTTACGGTAACGCTCTGTGGTTTAGGCCTCGGTCTGTTCAAGGCGACAGGGGGCATCGTTGATCGAAAGCCCCTGATGAAGCTTCCGCCAGTGAGTCAGGTCGACACCATCCACGTTCACCTGCCGCCTATGCCTCCTTCGCTGAAGGGGGAGACAGCGGCTCCGGTCGTTCCCAAATGGGAAACCCTTCCAGCCATCGGGGTTCCGGTGCCTGTCCCTAAAGAGGAGGCTGACGCGGAAGCCACGGCTACTGAGGACGAATTGGCTTTGGCCAACGCTTCGAAGGATACCTTTCCGAGCGGGGCGCTTGTCAATGCTGTCCCTCCGAAGGATGAGCTTCCGGACCCGGGAGACTACGTTTTCCATGACGCCGACCCTGTACCGATGGTGATGCCGCCACCGGAATATCCTGCGATCGCCAGACAAGCTGGGATTCAGGGGACGGTAATCGTCCAGCTTCTCGTGGACCTCGATGGCAGCGTCATGAAAGTCAGGGTTGCAGGGTCGTCGAAAAATGAGGCCTTGGACGAGGCTGCCGAGAAGGGAGTCAGGAGATTCAAATTCATTCCGGGAAAACAGGGGAACAAGCCGGTTCGAGTCTGGGTGTCCATGCCCATCGTGTTCCGATTGGAAAACTAACGAATTAACCGTATCGTTCCCAAGGAGAGGGCTGAGATAATTAGCAACAGGGAGTTGGGAATATTAGATTATAACGGTATATCTTTCGGTGTTTTTCTCGTAGGGTACTGCTTCTATGAAATCCCTGAACCCCCTGTGATGGGGCCCATTTGTATTTTCTCCTGAGCGTTGTATCCACTATTTTCCTAAAGCGTAGGTCAGGCCGAGGGAACCCCGTGTAATGAGTTCATGCGCCCCCTTACTGAACAGGCGCTCCACAGCGCCATTGGCCTTGAACCCCCAACGCTCAACTCCTAAACCATAAGTGAGATAAAGAGGCTCATCAATTTCGCTCCCGAAGTCAAAGTATGCTCCGCCTCTTATGAAAACACCGTGAACGACTTCTAGTTCTGCGCCCATTCGTTGGAACGGAGTTGCAACACGTGTAATACCCGGATCAGTCAAACCCTGCCATAAATAGGGCGTTAAACTACTCCGAGGCGATTCAGAAGCAAACTGGGTATCCCATTCAAAGGTCAACGGCTCCTGGTGTAGCCTGATCCCCAGCTTGAAAAGAATGGGGAGAGGAGTGGATAGCGCCGTAGGCAACCAGTAAGTATTTTCAATCAAAAACGAGTCGGCATAACTCTCGTAGTAATACGCTTCTGTAGTTCCGGTGGCGTCGAGGGTTCCCCTTTTTTCCACTGAGAGGCCAATCGCCAAGGCGTCCTCTGGCTGAAACAGAAGCCCTGTCTGAACCCCATAACCACCTCCCTGAAGCTTTGAATTTATCCAATCCACCAATACATACTCCGCCCAGGCTCCGCTAGCGGTATAAGGAGATAGAGTCTTTCGGTAGCGAAGCCTATCATCGAAGACTTCCAGGCCCAAGGCCAGCTTTCCTTGCCTGAAGATAGGGATCATCGTTGCGGCGGCAATGGCGCTCCGGAAGACCCGGCTCTCCATCCCTTTGTGTACCGTCCGGCCCCGCCAAGTAAAGGTCTCTCCCCAGAGAAAATTTTTGTAAGGGATGTATGTCCCCGCGGAGACCGTTGCCATCGAGAAGGGCCAAGCCACCACGCCCAGGCCGAGGCCAGAGTGCTCTACGGAGCCATACTTATAACTCGAACTCCTGAGATCAAAATACTTTTCAGCCTCGCTCCAACCCCACATCCGCCAGCCCTCCAAACTCGCCGTGGGCTTCCGAATCCCAGCCAGCCCTGCAGGGTTCCAGTAGATACAACTCGGATCCCCGGAGGCCGCCACAAAGGCCCCGCCCATGCCCATGGCGCGGGCTCCCACCCCAGGGGCGTAGAGGGTATTCAGGTCGTGCCCGGAGGCAAGCCCGGTGCAAGCCAAGAGCACGACCATGAATGCTAACAGACGCATAATCCCTCCTTTCAGGTCCGCTGCCCTGCCCCCATTCTTTGATATAATGAAAATGCTGTGTCCCCTGGGGTATAATAGAGTAACTTCAACCCGAAGGGAGCACAAGCATGGAAGGGATTCGACCTCAGACCGTCATCGGGATGGATAGTGGCAAGAAGTACTCCTGGGGTAACGCCGTGGATGCGGAGACGGGAGAAGTCTTGAAAGAGCGGAAGCTGACGAATGATCCGGAGAGCTTTCGAGCCTTTGCGGAGGGTCTTCCCCGGCCCATCCGGTTGGTGATGGAGTCCACCGGGAACTGGGCGTACCTTTACGAATGCTGGGAGGAGCTGGTGGAGGAGGTTCAGCTGGATCATCCCCTGAAGACCAGGGCCATCGCCTCGGCCCGGATCAAGACGGACCGGATCGATGCCAAGACCCTGGCCAACCTGGGGCGGGCGGACTTGGTCCCCCAGGCCTACATCTCCCCTCGGGAGGTGCGAGACCTCCGGGAGCAACTCCGGCACCGGGCCTTCCTGGTAGCCCTGCAAACCAAGCTCAAGAACCGCATCCACTCCGCCTTGGAGAAACTGGGGATCAGCCTTCCGGAGGTCTCCGACCTGTTTGGCAAGGCGGGGAAGGCCTGGCTCAAAGAGGTTCCCCTGCGGGAGCCCTTTCGGAGCCTGGTGGACCAGGATCTGAGAGTCCTGGAGACGGTGCGTCAGGAGATCAAACAGGCGACTCAGGAGGTCGAGTCCCTGGCCGAGGAGGACCCGCGGGTGGAGTGGATTCGTCCGATCCGGGGTATCGGCCCCTATTCGGCGATGCTGATCCTGGCCGAGATCGGGAAATCGATCGCTTTCCCGATCCCAAGAAGCTGGTCTCCTTTGCCGGCCTCTGTCCCTCGACCCACCAGTCCGGGGGGACCTGTTATCATGGACGGCTCACCAAGCAAGGCTCCAAGTGGCTGCGCTGGGTCCTGGTCGAGGCCGCCCAACACTATGCCATGGTCCCGGGAAGGCTGGGCAACTTCTATCGTCGGATCGCCTACCGCAAAGGCTCCAAGGTGGCCCGGGTAGCCCTGGCTCGGGAGCTCTTGGTGGTGATCTACCATTGTCTGAAGAAAGGCGTCGCCTTTCAGGAATATCCTGTCCAGGAGAGAGTCAATCAATCTCAATACGCCCCAGGTGGGACTGGACGCTCTTGACGTCCCTTTCTTTGATTGGGCGGTTGAGACTCGTACCGATATTATGTGCTTCCTGAGCACGGATAAGTGAATGAGTTTTCTCGTCTGGATAACCCCCTAACTCAGAGCCCTTGACATGGCATTTTCATAAGTGTCCTACCAAGAATATTGCTGCTCATTCTGGACCGGCTGCCCGAAGGGGTTTGAACGAGGATTCAGGCTGAAATTGGAACATACTGCCTAGACCAGTTCCAGGAAATCAGGCCACTGGCTGAGAAAGAAGAACCCGGCGGCCTACATGCCGTGATTGATGGCAGGCGAGATCTATAGGAAAGGATTTCGCCATTTCCTTTGTAAAAAGCCGATTTGCCTTGAAAAGAAAGTTGTTATTTTGTTATTATTAACCAATGGAACAAGCAACCAAAGCGATCGTCGACCTGTTCGTGATGTTCGCGGCCGCCAAGATCTTGGGGGAGGTCTGTGAGCGGATCAAGGTTCCGGCGGTCATAGGGGAGATGGGGGCCGGGGTCCTGATCGGGCCTTTTGCCCTGGGCTGGATTCACCCCGGTGTGCTTCACGCCCAGGTCGCGGAGGTGGGGGTGATCTTCCTCCTGTTTGCAATCGGCCTGGAGACCAAGCCCCGCGAGATGTTTCGCGTGGGCGGAGTGGCTACCCTGGTGGCCTTCCTGGGGGTCGTTCTGCCCTTCTTCGGAGGGTTCATACTGATGCTCTTGAGCCATCACCCCTCGGTGGAGGCGGTTTTTGTAGGAGCAGCTCTGGTCGCAACCTCAGTCGGGATCACGGCCCGGGTGCTCTCGGACCTTGGGGTTATCTCGGAGCGGGCCAGCCGGGTCATCCTGGGAGCTGCTGTGATTGATGACGTCCTGGGGATGTTGGTCCTGGCTGTGGTCTCCTCGATATCAAAAGGACAAGTAGACTGGGTGCAGATTGGCATCCTCTCCGCTGAAGCCATCGCTTTTGTCCTTTTCATCGCCTTCGTGGGCCGAAAGGTCGTAGCCCGCCTGCACGGTCCGGTGACCCGGATGCGATCCCGGCACCCGGGTTTCGCCTTGGCCCTCTTATTGTGCCTAGGCCTCTCCGTGGCTGCAACGTATGTCGGCATGGCCGCGATCATTGGCTCGTTCCTGGCCGGCCTGGCCTTGGCAGAGAAGAAAGAGGAATGGGGCCTTGCTGAGAGAACAGAGGGCGTCTACGAATTTTTAGCCCCGTTCTTCTTCGTGGTCCTGGGTATGGAGGTGAATCTTCAGGCCTTTCTTCAGCCAGGGATGATCGGATTGGCTCTCATCATGACCCTGGTCGCGGTCCTGGGCAAGCTCTTGGGCTGCGGTCTAGGTGCCCTGAGTTTGGGTCTCAAAGACAGCTTTAGGGTGGGCGTGGGCATGATTCCTCGCGGAGAGGTGGGGATGATCGTGGCCCTTCTCGGGATGCAGTCCGGTGCGATCTCGCATGAGGTCTACGGCATGGTGCTCTTTATGGTCGTGGTGACCACCGTGGCCAGCCCGTTTGCTTTGATGGGTCTTTTCCGAAACCGAGATCAGCCAATTTAATCATTATTCTTAGGTTATTTCTACAAGACGATCTCCGTCAGCGCGTAGTACGACTTTCCCCCGTCCGGCCTCATAACCCGCCCCTTGACCGCTACTCTAGTTTCCGCAGGGATTCCTGAAAGGACAAATAGGCCTGTGGTCCCGTCCGCATAGACTAGGTGGTTGAATTTGGAAGGGTAGGCTTTGCAGGAAGCTTTGCCCTGGTAGAGCAAGAGGTCTATGAGGGTTCCTTCGGGAAGGGGTTCCCATCTGACCCTTACGACTCCCGGGCTTGGGTTTCTGAGTCTGAACCTCTCCGGCGGGTTAAGCAGGGGGATGGATGGGGGCAGGGTGACGAGGGTTAACCCCGCGTCAAAGAAGGATGATATTAGGTTACGTATCGTTTGGTGTTGCTAACCGAACTCTCCAGTGCATTTATTAACCCTGGTATATGGGCATTTGTTCGCGCAACACTCGGTAGAGTTGTTTATTCTCTTTTTTCAATTTCCTTTCAACGTTCTGCAAACCTTTAATCAAATCCACGAATGGCAATTCCGTCAATAATTGCCAGTACCCTGTTGGAGTGGACTTGACTTTATCGAACATCTCTTTCGATACAATCCCTTCCATTGTCTCCAGCCCGCCATTCGCTTCAATGACCTTGGCAGCCGCAATTTTCATCTCATCCCTCAAGAGCTGCCACAGATTCTTCCCTTGAATATGGGCGATCATCCTGCCCAAGGCTAGCGACATGGACAGGATCGCATTCATTCCAAGGTTTCCTTTTCTCTGCATGACTTCGATCACTTCTTCAACCGGGGCGTCTTCCGAAATCTTGCCCCGGGCAATCGCCGTCTCCTTTTCCAACAACAGGAGTTTTTTATCAATTGCCATGAGCGACTTGAATTCAGAAAGCTTTTTGCCAATGAATTCCGGAGCGATGATATTCAGCACGTTGCTCACTGCATTCTGGCAGCCCTTGCCCTCATACCGTTGGACAGATTGCCAGAGCTTTTTTAATTCCACATCATTCTTTGCAAAAATGTCTTCTTCCTTCAAACCTTTCTTGAATTGATAGGTCTTATCCGGCTGGGCCAGGAATAATTCTCCATATTTATCAATAACCGGTGATTTTTCAATCGTCGTATCGATGAGATGAATCGCTTCGCCAGTCCCAGCTGATGTTCCCAGGGGGGTTGAACCGGTAAATTTTAAAATCCCACAATACTCCTCGCTTTCTTGGACTCCCACGTAAATATCCACACCAACGCTTGGGATGCCAGCATTGGTCGGCTCTTCATAGGCAACTATATCCGTTATAACTAAATTATTTAGAATATCGCTGAGGCCAGAAATCTCTTTTTTCTCAAGGCCGCGCTTAACGACCTTTTCCAACTGTTTCATCATTTTTGTTATTGAGCCATATTTGAAGAGCCGCTCAGTATTAGCCCCACCACCCGCCTTTATGCCCATTGCATTGGCCGATAATGCAATCTGTGCTTCCATATCATCATTGGGTGATTTAGACCGGTGTGAGATAAACAAATCTAATCCTTTACCCAGCGCGACCAGCATGGCAATTAATGTTTCAGATAATGTGCCTATTTGATTTCCCTTGATGAGGGAGGTATTCATTAACCCCTCATCCGCACATCTTTCAATTGTTGAGTCCCTCGTGGTGACGATATCATCACCGACGATGAAGATTTTGTCACCGAGTTCCTTCATCAAAAGTCTCCAGCCTTCATAGTCATCTTCAGCAAATCCATCCTCCAGCATAAATATCGGATGCTCGCTGATTATCTTTTTATATAACTCGACCAGCTGGTCTCGAGACATGACCACTTTTTCTTCGCTGCGCCAGAAATAATACATTCCCACGGCATCGGGCTGATTGAATTCCTTGCGATATGCGTTGCTCAATTCGCTCACTGCCGGGTCAAGGGCAATGGCAATGTCCTCTCCCGGCCGATACCCGATATCCCTAATCGTTTGAACCGCCAAGCGCCACATCCTCTGTTCGGGAACCAAATCCCCAGGCTCTTTGCTGATAAACGGGGCCAGACCACCTTCCAGGCCGATGCCCATGACCCTCGCCCCCTCTGATTTTTCTATAATCTCCTTCAATCTTGTTTGTAATGTTACCGTAATCATCTGTGCCTCTTCATAATTTTGGGCACATAAGGGCATAAACATCATCTCCTGCATGCTGATATTGCTCTCGGGATACTCCTTCTCGGTGTGCCTTCCTCCCATGCCACAGTTCCGAAACTGCCAAGGGGCGCTAACGGTGTCTCCATCCTTTAATTTGATGGTCTGAATCCGCTGCCTCATCATCATCTCCTTCACGGCCTGGGCCCGATTCAGCCAGCTCTCCTTGGTAATTTCAACCTTTTCGGCCTTCAACTTTGCCTTGGCCTCCCGCTCCTTATATTCCCGATACTTCCCGGTGTCAGCCAGCAAGAAGTCTAGGAGCCCGACCAAGGCGATGCCGAGCACCAATCGTCCGGGATAGAGGATGACCGGCAGGTTGCCCACCAGGCCAACGGCCAGCAGAATGACCGCAATCGGCAACATCACCAAAGCCATATTCCCACTGGCAGCGGGTCCAGCTGCAGCCACGGCAAGATTGAATGGAGCCTCCGGATAATAGGTCAACCCTTCTTTTTTTACCCCGACAAACTTTCCATAGGGGATTTTCACAAACATCTCAAGACGCCAGAAAATCCTTGAAAGAAACGGGCGCCTCATCCTTCGTTGCGCTTCGGGCAAGATCTTCTCACTCAAGGCATTCAACCTCACGGCCTGAAGATAATGGCCCATTTCATGAACGGCGATACCGGCATGGAAGCTCAGGAACCAGAAGATCGTGGAGATGATCGTATCCGGGCTTGTGAATACAAAACCCAATACCCCCTTGCCGTGCAAAGCAGCCGGAATGCACAATACCGATGAGATGAAGGCCACATGGAATGAAACCAAGATATGGTTGGCGATCACCCAGCCGGAGTGCAACTTTGTCCTATTATTTTCGATGGATCCCTTCATTGTTTTTTTATATCCCATATTTAGGTTTAAATTAGGTTTATTTAGGTTGCCGTCAAGTCCTATGTTTCCAGGATCTCCCTTTCGGGAATTGATCCTCAAGTCCTTGTTCATTCCCGAGGAAGAGGGAAACTCAAAGATTTAAACAAACATTCTACTACGGAACGAACCCCTATGTCAAGGTTTCTAAGGACCTTTGGGGGGAAGCGGATGACTCGCTCGTGGTCCGTAGTCCGAAAGGTCGCAACAGTAATGTGGACACGTCCGGTCCTGCTCCCGGATCTCCAGCCAGCAATGAGGGCAAAAAAAGGTCATGGCCGTCCTCTCCTCACGTCAGAAGGACAAGCTGCTATCGGCCCAAGGTTCATGTCCCTTCGCTGCCGTTGGCGACGTCCACGAGGTCCTCGGAGTGGACGGGCAGGAACCATCTCTGGGCGATGAAGGTGGGAATGACCGCGCTGGCGATCACGACCCCGATGAGCACCGAATACTGAACCTGGCTGATATACCCCGTGCGGAGGCCGAACACGCTTGCGATGGTCCCGAAGGTGAGTCCGGTGCTCATCAGCAGGGTGGTGTACATGATGCCTTGGGGGATGTACTTCTTCGCCAGAAAATACACCCCGAGGAATTTGGCCGCCAGCTTGATGGCGAAGAGGATGGCAAACAGCCCAAGGGCTGAGGCGATTAAGGGAAAGGAGACGTTCAGGCCCCCGATGATGAAGAAGATCGGGGTGATGATGGCATAGGCCACGGTGCGCAGGCGGTTGCGGACCGCCTTGGTTTCCGAAGACTCGGCGAAGTGCCGGGACATCAAAAGGCCGAGGAGAAAAGCGGGCAGGACGGCGTGGCCCGCCCCGAGGTTGGCGAAATACATCAGGACGAGGAGCAGGAGAAAGATATACTTTATCTCGGGCTCCACGACCTTGTTCCTCCAGCGGGGATGGGTGAAGATGCGGTGGGAGAACCTGTCCGCGAAGTAGATGACGTTCAGGGACACGGACAAAAAGACGAAGGTGTAGAGGGTGGGCTTGACGAACAGCACAGAGAGGGCGAGGGCCGTGGCCATGTCGGTCACGAACGTGGAGGCCATGATCATCTTGCCGATCTCGGTACGGGACAGACCAGTCTCGACGAGCACGGAGTAGACCACGGCCAGGGAGGTGGTGGACAGAGCGGTCCCAGCAATGAGCGCGGCCTTGACCGGCCAGCCAGCCACGAACCGGGTGTACAGGGCGACACCGGCAAAGGGCAGGAGGAAGGAACAAAGCCCGATCAAGAGGCTCTCCTTAGACTTCTCCTTCAAAAGCCGGGTGTCGATCTCGGTCCCGGCCAGAAAGGTTAAGACGATCCCCCCGAACCCGGCGAGGTAGAGCATCCAGTCCTCGGGCATGAGTCCCAGGTTCCCGGCCACCGCACCCAGGAGGATCTCGATGATCGCGACCGAGAGGCCGACGCTTAAGGAAATCAGGCTGGAAACGAAGACAAGCAACCCTACCAATAATGGGATGCTATCGGCTTTCATGAGAATCACCCCTTCCTAATACGGCCCTTTTCATCTCCTGCACCAAATCCTCCAGCCGGTCCAGGGAGGGGTCCAGGAATTGGGGCAACTCTTCCGAGATGGGCCCGTAGTCTCTAAGGCCCTTGGAATGGACGTCCGCGAGGACGGTCCAAAGGTAAGTCAGACTCGCGGCTAAGCGAGAGCGAAGGTCCACGGAGGCTTTCTCCAGGCCGAACTGCCGGACCATATCTTTTACGACCTGACGGCCCTCAGCAAGCTTCTCCCGGAGCGCCTTCCCCTCCTCGGCAGTGAGGACCCCGGTGAACTCCAGAAGCACGCCCTGTAACGGGCCGGCCCGAAGCTGGGCTTCAATCTCGTCAAAGGCCTCCTCGACGAGGCGTAGGGCTACGCTCAAGGACCGCTTCTGGTTCGCGTTCAGGAGCGGTTCAGGCAACGAGAGCCTCGTTCACTTTTTTGAACTCAGCCCTCAAGGCCTGCAGGGCTTCTCGCTCCCGGGTCAGGGAGGTAAGCTCCTGCTCTACTTCTGCCTGGCCCTCCCTGCGCTTCTCCTGGCCCTTGGCTAATCCGGAAAGGACGGCCTCGGAGACGGCCTCAATTTTCTGAAAGAGAATTGTGGCGAAAGGCCGGAGGGTCTCGTCCAGGCGGCGTAAGGTATCGTGCCGCACCCGGCCGGAGTTCCGGTCCATCTCCTCGGGAACCCGCTCGAGAAGGCTTTTCTCGATCCGCTTGGCTGTGAGCCGGCCCAGGGTCTTGGGCAAAAGCGATAGAAGGGTAGTGGTCGTAGGGGAGAACGGCTCCGCGGTCTTGAACCAGACCTTGCTGGGCTCGGTGAGGCCGCTGGAAGTATCCAAGCGCACCAGGCGCACGTCGAACAGGCTCTTGGCCAGGGCCGTGATCTCCCGGACCCGCTGGTTGGCCCTCCCGCCCAAACGCGCGGCGACCTCTTGGAGTTCGCGGTTCAAGAGTTCCTCCTCCCCGCCCAGGAAGCGGGTGAAGGATTCCGAGATGAGATCAAGAAGCCTACGCTCGCCGCTGCGGAGCAACACCCCAGGATTCAGCACGGCATTATCCTTGAGCCAGGCTTTGAGCCGTTTGGCCACCTCGATGGCTTCGGCCCCCTGGAAGGCCGTTAAGCGAAGAATGAACTCGCCGGCGATCCGGTCCCCCTCACCTTTGAGGAGGTATTCCAAATCCTGGCGGTCCTGTTGGACCTTGGTCATTAGTTCCTTCATGTCTCGAATCCGCTCCAGGAGCGAGGTCAAGGGCAGGGTCAGGGCTTTGTTTTCCAGCTCCAGGGAGAGGTCGATTCCGCCGATTATCTCCCGGGCCGTGCGGACCGCTGAGGAGACGAGGAAACTGCCCTTCTCCTGCATTAAAAAAGACTCCAGACGGGATTCGAACTCCGGCAGGAGGCTTTCCCTGAGCTGGGACTCGTTCCCCTCCCGCTTGGCCTCAAGGGCCCACTTGGCGGAAAGAGGCTGAAGATGGAGGGCCTGGCCGGGGAGGGTCTCGTTCAGAACCCCGCGATTGAACTCCAAAACCTCCTGGCGCTCTCCCGGAGCGACGTAGTCGATCTTGTTCAACAGGAAAAACATCTTGGCCACGTGGCGTCCGGCCTGCTTCAGGAACTCGGTCTCGGCCTGGCTGATCGGCGGGTCCACTGAGAACACGAAGGCCGCGGCGTCGGCCCGGGGAAGGAAGGCATAGGTCATCTCAGTGTTCCCAAGATATGTAGAACCAACACCGGGCGTATCCACGAGCACCAGGCCCCGCGCCAAAAGAGGAGAGGGAAAACGAATCTCGGCCTGGCGCACCCCTTTGGCGTTGCCGGGATTGCCTTTCTCGGTCACGAACTGCGGCAGGTCATCCAAAGGAATCGGCCTTTTATCTCCGTTCTCAAACCAAATCTCAGCTCCTGGCCCTTCGCCGTAGCGCAAGAGGGTCACCATGGAGGTGAGCGGGATCATGCCCGTGGGCAGGACCGGCTCGCCCAGAAGGCTGTTGATGAGCGTGGATTTGCCGCGCTTGAACTGGCCCAAGACCACGAGGTAGAACGAGTCCGCCGCGAGCTTCTCCCGGGCCTCGGAGCACCGGACACGGAGCTGCTCGTACCCCAGCCGGGCGCAAAGGTCGCCCAACTCTCCGTAGTGCGTCTGGAGGATTCGCTTGATTTCAGAATAACGATCGAAGAATGCTGCCATTTCTCCCTGATAAGGAAAAACCCCTGCCCACGACGAAGAGCAGGAGTTATCAGACCCGATGGTTCGAGCCCTTAAGGTGAACTCCATCACCTAAATAATCGTATCACATCGCGAGGGTTCACGTCAAGGCCCCAAAGGAGAAAGGGCGTAAAAGGGCCGGCAGCACTCGTGCAGCTGGCTTCAGGCCTCTTCTGACCTAAAGCTCGAACTTCAGGATCGGCCTCTGGAACTTAATGACCAGGATCGCAGACGCGGTCCCTATGGCCGCGCTTGCGACCACATCCGAGGGATAGTGCCTGCCCAGGTAGATGCGTGAAAGCCCGACGACCGTTGCGCCCAGATAAGCCGGGATTGCCAATTTATGGTATCGCACCGCTGTGATCATGGCTGCGGCAAAGGCCCCGGTCGCGTGCCCCGAGGGAAAAGAAGAGTCCTAGCGCCCGGAAGTGTTCCCATCCGGGCGTTGGCGGTTCACCGCACCTTTCAGGAGCACGGTCACCAGGCCGCTCCCTCCCAGGGCCACGACCCCGAGCTTCGCGCTTTCCTTCTCACGCTTCCTCCCGAAGGTCTCCACGGCCAGGCAGGCCGCGATTGCCACCGTAGATTCCCCGGCATTCGTGGCGCCCTTCATCACCGGGTCCAGGGTCGAGGAGTGCCAGCGGTCATGGATTTGATGATACCACCGGCTGTCCAGGCTCTCGGCCGAGATGAGACCAGGGACGAATACGATCCAGGCTACCAGAGCGAGGACGTATTTCCCCCTTAAGACTGATGTCTTGTCGCAACGCATCGAATATCCCGACCTATCGAGATGCCTTTCGTTCTTCATCACGTACGTACCTCCTCAGCTGGGACAATGACCCCCCCTTTTTTCCTCGTACCCCCCAAATGCTCCTTCCCCGCTACAACGATCTAACCGCCCAACCGCCTGACCATAAAACCGCGATCATCTACAAAGGCAAAAAGCATCCCGGCCAGGGCCATCCCGCCCAGGACGTCCGAGCACCAGTGGTCTCCAATGTAGATCCGGCTGAAGGCCATGACCAGAACGAAGAGGATGAGGACGAAAGGGATATGCCAGGAGAACCGGACAAGCCGGGCATGAAGAAAAGCGCCCAGGACCAGGACCAGAAACGTCGAGCGCCAGATGTGACCGGAAGGAAAGGCGTACCGGGTTTTAACCGTTACGAGCGTGAGTCCGATTACGCTGCGGTAGAACACGAGTTCGGGCGGCAGGGCCTCCAGGCGCTGCTTGAAGGCCAGCTCCACGACATTCCCAAACACGAACAGGAAGAACAAAGCCAGGGCGGCCCGGGTCTGGCCGCGTTTCCAGAGCCACCAGCAAAAGAACAAAAGAACGAGCGTCGTGAGCTCGATGTTCCCCAGGAGGGTGACCCAGGAGAACACCCAGTCCAAGGGCTCGTTGGCGATCTTCTGGGAGGCCACGGTGATCTGGAGATCCAGGCCCTTCAGCTTGTGACCGACCAGAACCAAGCAAAGGGACAGGTAGACGACCAGACAGACGACGATCAGAATCATCCGAGCTTTACCGGTCATCAGTTCTCGGTCACGAACTGCGGCAGGTCACCTAAAGGAATCGGCCTCTTGTCTCCGTTCTCAAAAAAAATCTCGGCCCCGGGTTCCTCGCCGTAACGTAGGAGGGTGACCATGGAGGTGAGCGGGATCATGCCCGTGGGCAGGATCGGCTCGCCCAGCTCTCCGAAACGGGCTATGAGGGTCCGCTTAATTTCAGAATAACGATCGAAGAGGGCTGCCATTTCTCCCTGATAAAGAAAAAACCCCTGCCCACGACGAAGAGCAGGAGTTATCAGACCCGATGGTTCGAGCCTTTAAGGTGAACTCCATCACCTTTCAGTTGATAATATCTTATAATAATCAACCCAAAAAGTCAAGAGAGATTAAGGAAAAAGCAGTGTCCGAAGATTCCGTCCCACCCATAACGATCCGAAATATTACCCAGCTGATGGAACCCGAAGTATAATTATTGGAGTCAACGAACCCGATACTTCACAGAAAGCGAGGCTACCGTGGAGGCGTTAGTTTGTTACTTGCACCGCCATATCTTCAGGTCCCTAAAACATCGGGGTCGGGACATCTCCCCAGCCGGTCCCCGGGGGCGTGTCCTTGACCTGGAGAATCTCATGGGTGTGGAGGTGGATGTCTACAAAGAAGCGTGGAGTTCGCTGGGCGTTAATCGCAAAGTCGTCGCCAGTAGAACGCAAGAGGCGATCCCCGTGGACCTCCAGGAAAATGACCCGCCGCCTCATTATCGGACTCTGGTACATCGCCGGGCCGTGCTGCATGGGCATCCCGGCGTGGTGCATGTGCCCACCCTTCAGATGGCCGATTGGATGCAAAATATAGTCGGCGATCATCCGCAGGGTCTGATGGCGCTGGAATAGTTTCCATTCCTCGCCTGTATTGGCGATCATCCCCTGCATCACATAATCCACCGGCAGCACGTAGGCCAGGACCCGGGTGTTAGGCTGTGTTTGTATAGAATGCAGATGGTCGGCTAAAAGAGAGTCTTCCAGGACTCCCTGTACGAGGTCCTTGGCCGTGGGAAGCTCGCTCGGGCTTAGGGCCAGGACATCAATCCCGTTTACGTTGACAAGGGGAAGATGGGCTATGGTGTAGGCCCTAAGCCCGAACCCGAGGGCCGTGGCTCCTCCGAGCGAAACGACCAGAATGATGATAGCAGTCCCGAAACTGAGGGGCCGGACAGCGGCCGCTTTCCGGTTGAGGCGGGGCCAGAACATCCCAGTTCGTTCTAGGTAGGGTTGATACGTTTCAGGATACCGAGCGAGCATGCGGCGTTCCTCATCTTTGGCGAGCACATAGTATAGGAACAGCATCAGGCCCAGGAACACCAGGGTGAGGAAGCGGGGCCAAAGGATCGTCAGGCCCAATCCAGCCAGGACCAACCCCGAATACTGGGGATGTCGGATGAAGTGGTAAAGCCCATGCCGTGCGATACCCCATTTCAGGAGCTTGCCAAGATAGACCTGGATAGCGCAGATCAGGAAGATAAGGCTGCCGAGGATGAAGAACGCGGAGCCAAGGACCCTAATAACCAGAAGCACCGCGTTGGGAGGCACGATCATGTGCGGCAGGAAGAACGCAGTCAGCCAGCGCGTCCACGGGGAATGAGCCAGGCCGAGAAGGATGGGGTTGAACACGGCGTAGAAGAAAAAGGCGAAAGGACTGATCATGACCACGATCTCCAGGGCCATGATGAAGTAGATAATCGCCGCCCCACGGATCGCGATCCTCCCGCCGCCCCCCGTGCTTGGTCTTTCCTCTGGATTCACCGTTGTTCCCTCCTTTATTTCTCGCAGTGCCCTGTTCCTATCCTTCTACACCCCCATTATGTTACCGTCCCGCTGCCCCGGCTCCCCGAAGGGCTTCGGACGAGGGTCCAAGGGGAAAGGGAAACGTGCTGACGGAACAATCCGTGGGGGCAGGTCAGGGTTCACCGTTGGCCGAACTCTTTCTCCAATTCCTTACGGCCGCACTCTGAGCACCAGTACTTCTCGCCCAACATGCTGTACCCCCCCACCCCAAGCCGGAGGACCCTTCCGCAGGTTGCACATTGGGTGGGCTCGTAGGACGGCGGGTTCTCCAGCTTCTCGAAGTTGTACTCGTTGGTCCCGTACCACACGTACATCTCCGTCTTATCAATCCATTCGCGGCATCTCGGACAGTCTTTCCAGTGTCCGGGGTGTCCCTCGTTGTGGTGAAAGCCGCAGAGGGTGTACCGCCAGTGGTTGCGGTGGCAGCTGTTCCGGGCGTAGGAGAACGCTACGTACTTGTCTTCGTCGTCGCAGATCCAGTTCCCGCAGCATTCCGTCCGGATGAGCTTCCCGGCCTTTCCGCACAGGCCGCAACGGGGCTTTGCCGCTTTAGCCGTTGGGGACGCCGGTTTTATGGCTTTGGCCACCTCTTTTCCTCCTGAAACGATTTTCCGGTTCTTTGAAGCGCGCTCCCGGAGCGCAACTGCTGATAAACGCCCAGGCGGTCGGTGATTTGCCAATGCCCGGTGATTCGATCCCCTTCGAAATAGTAGACGGTGGCCCCCGACATCTTGATCTGTTTCCCCGAAGCTGGGAATCCTGGAATATCGCCCTTGTGGGTTGCCTTCCAGAACCAGGTCACGACCACGGCGTTTCCCTCGGCGAAGAGCTCCTGGACCTCGAAACGTTGGTCGGGAAATGGCGCCCGTGACTGCCTGACGCGTTCCTTGAACCCCTCAAGATCGAGTTCCTTCTTATCCCAGGGATCGCCCGGGTCGTGATGGATGGTGTACCGCCGGGCGAGGTATTTCTCCGCGCAGTCCACGTTCCCTTCGTCCCAGACCTCCCGGATGAACTCGGTCAGTATTTCCTTCCTGCGATGGTTATCCGGCATCAGGTTTCTCCGTGAGTTCTATCCTCGTCATGTTTCCACCGTCTCTACCACTACTTTCGTATTACGTTCCCTTCCTCCTGCCCCCGGCTGCCCGGCGGGCTTAAGACGAGGGGCTGGGGGAAAGGAGGAAAGTGGAGAATGGGCAAATCCAAGGGGGTAGGCCATCCGCACCCTGTTACCCTATTTACCTAACGAATAGGTGAGGCCGAAGGCAGCGCAGGTAGCTTTCCCCCGACTCCCGGTTGACCGCTGAACCTCTGCGTCTGCGCGAAGGCCCTGGCGCTCAAAGCCCAATCCTCCGGTCCATGTCCCAGGGGCGTCCCCCCCGTTACCCCAAATGGATGTATATTGGGAAGCATAGGCGCCCCCTCTTATAAATATTCCCCGAAGGGGCTGAATCTCGACTCCAATCCTGGCCATGGGAATCCCAAAGTCCCAATCTAAAGAAGCATTATACGCCCCGATCCCCGAGCCCGGCAGGGGAACCACACGCGAATAATCCCCTCCGTAACGCAAGTTGAGCTCGGCGCCCAGGGAGATGACCTCCCGATGCACCCGGAGGCCCAGGGAGAGATAGGCTGGCGAAGGCACAAACCCTTGGAAAGAGCCTCTTCCGGATTGCTCATAGACCCTAGCCGTATCCTGAAGCGTGTCAAATGGGGGGTAGTAATAATAGTTATAGAAGAGTTCATTCCCCTGGCCGTGCCATTCCCCGGAGATGCCCATCTTCATTCCGATCTCGAGTGTTTCCCCGGACTCATGGAGCATTCCGACCTCGAAGGTGTAGCCCCGCCCATCAAAGGTAGTCTCGTTTAAGTCCACCGTCTCATTGAGACCCTGGGGCCAGCGGTAAACCGAATGGTAATAGCTGGCGCGCTCGGACCGAAAGCGGTCATAGTTGATATTGAACCCGAGGGCCGTCCCGGGCGTGCCGGTTAGTACACTACCGGCGGCGCAAGACAGGGTCAATCGCTGAACCCGCCCAACGGAGCGGGGCTCAATCGTGAATTCGTGATAGGTGAAGCGGCCATCCCGAAAATCGGTCTCATAGGGAACGGAGTACCCCAGGCCGAGGACCGCCCAGCGGAACGGGACCAGGACAGCAAAAGCCCTGGCCGAGGTATTGTGGCCGGAGTAAGACGAGGGATCTTCGTAGAGGATGGCCGAGGAAAGATACCCATAATCGTTCTCGGTCAGGCTCTGCTCTCGGTAGGCGCCTTCCGCATAGAACGAAGGCCTCTTCACCCCAGCGATGCCAGCTGGGTTCCAGAACAGGCAGGTCGGATCGCCGGACATGGCTACGAAGGTTCCGCCCATTCCCACAGCTCTCGCTCCGAGGTTGGATGAGTTGAGCGTATTGAGATCCTGCCCGAAGGAAAGCCCGGCCCAGGATAAGACCATTAAAAGACATGTTAAGGGACGCATATCTACCTCTATAAAAGAGATCGAACGCCGGTTCATTCGAGTGCTTTCTTGGGAGGGTTTACCTTCAGGGAATCGGACGCGGGAGAGCTTCGAAACTTCTTTCGGGCCTCCTCCAAGTCTTTCCGTTTCCCGTACCCGTACCCCATGGTTGTCCCCACGATGATCGGCAGGGCCGATATAAGACCGTACGGTGTGGCCCAGCTCCAAGGCCCCAGGACGCCAAAGAGCTTCCAGGAGGTTAAGCCCCCCAGGATCAATCCCATTCCTCCGTAAAACTGGCGGTTGCCCGAGCCTGCGCTCTTCTCTGTTTTCCAGGCCTGGAATTGGCGATGCTCCAGGCTTTCGGGAGGGGTGCTTTCCCCTTGAAAGAAGTGTTCGGTTCGTCCGTCTCCGTACCGGATCTCTTTGACCCCGGTAAGACCTAAGGGATAGCTGAATCGGTCATATTTGCCTTTGATCACGATCCGGGTCGAATCCCTTTTGAGGATCCGACATTCGATCTCCTCATCCGAGGTGGTCACCACGACATCCCAGGGCTCGGGCTTCGGGCTGACCGCCGTCCTGGGAGCACAGCTCAAAGCAAGCAAGACCGATAAAGCCATGCCTATTTTACTTTTCATCCTGACTCTCTATCCACTCGGCTCATTCGATCGGATAGTCTAACCCCGTACACGGCTTCCCCACCAACCGGCACATGGCAACGATTTGGCCCTGGTGGTGGTAGAGGTGCGTCACCGTGCGCATGAACACGTGGGTCAGGTCAGTCGGTTCCATAGGCTAATCATAACAAAATAGCAACTTTCATTTCAAGGATAATCGGCTTTTTACAAAGAAGAAGTGTTGAACAGAGGGGAGGAGTATTTAGGGGGGACAAAGAATAGGGGCAGGTCGCCATTCATTCTCTTCTTTTTCCTGGGCCCATAGACTCATTTATTTTTCGTGTGCTTCCGAACGACCTCCCTGAGGTCGTCCATTCTGAACCCATACTGCCTGCGCAGCCGCCCGAGTCGTTCGTCCACCGGCAACCCGGGAGGTAGGCCCAGTTCCCGCAGTATGACCTCCGAGGAAACACCGGTCAACTGCTCCACCTCGCGCAGGGTCATCGCCCCATAGACTTGGGAATCGGGGCTTTCCGGAAGCTCGCCGGACCGCATTTTATGCGGTGGTTCACCGTCATGTTCCACTTGGCCGAATAAGGGCGACAGCGCGAGCCCGATCAAACCCAGGATGCCGACGATTGCAAGGGCAACCCGCACACCCGACCCCTCTCTGGGGCGCCCTCGGATCATGCAGACGACCCAGCGCCAGTGGAGCAGGAGATGCAGGGCCAAAGCCGCCAACATCACTACGGCGATCCAGAAGTGGATAACGCCCCACTCGTGGCGGTCCAGGCCCCAAAGCGTGAGGAAGTGGCCGGTGCCGGGGGGCAGCACGTAACGCATCAGGACTCCGGTTCCAGCGAGGAGCACGAACGCCGAAAAGGAGATCCCGTCGATCAGGAAGTTCGGGCTGGGTTTTCGCATCTTGGGTTTATCTCCTTATCGGTTTAACGTCCCGGTTCGGCCGCCACGCTTTGCGGTTCGATTCCTTCCGCCGGAATCATTTCGGATTAAGGGTGATCCGAATCTTATCCTCTACTTAACTCTACCACAAAGGGGAGACGAAAAACAAGCTGGTTTCCCTCAGCCATGACATGGTAATTTCAAAGCATCAGTTGATGTTTTTTGAGCAAAAAGAAGAAGGGAGGACCCGTTAAGGGTCCTCCCTTTCGAATGACCTTGAAGTTTACCGGACAACTACCAATGAGCGAGTCGCTTGGGTCGGTATGTCAGACCAGGGGGGGGTAAGGTAGGGGCCGGGGTGTATTTCTACCACCACGGGGAGGATGGTCGTCCTGAGGTAGGAGTCAAGGAGCCTAGGGTTCCCGAGGAATGGCGATCCCGGAAAGGACCTAACCATTCTGTTTACAGGGGGAAAAGGCCAAAACTCAAATAAGCGGTTGACTTTTCAGGGCGTTTTATGGTATTAAGATTATGCTAGCCCTCAGAGAGGGGGAAATGTTCCCCGGCCTCGGGTGAAGCAAAGTTATGTTTAAAAAATGTTTCACCATCATTTTCATCCCCCATACGGGGCATGAGACCCATACCCTACGAGTTTCACACGGGGTCGTCGCCGTCGTGCTGGCAACCGTGGGGCTTCTGGTCCTGGGCCTGTTCACCTTCGCCGGAGGCTACTTCGGAAAGGTCGTGGACCAGGCGGCCCTGGCCACGCTCAAGACCGAGAACGTCATGCTCCGGGCACGGGCCCTGGCCACGGAGCAGATGGTCGGAGCTATGCGCCAGCAGCTCGGCGAACTCCAGGAGTTCGAGAACAAAGTCCGGGTCCTGGCCGACCTCAACCCCGTGGACAAAGCCCAGCGCCAAGCGGGCGTGGGCGGTTCGACCCGGCCGGACGAGCTGGCCGGACTTAAATCCGACGCCGTCAAACCGACGCTCTCGGCCAGTTCCAATGTAGACCAGCTGTTCCGGGAGGTCGCCTTTGAGAGGAATTCCTTGAACGAGGTGGCGTCGGTGCTGGAGAAACGCAAGGACCTCCTTGCCCACATCCCGTCCATCCAGCCCTGCGGCGGATGGGTCATTTCGGGCTACGGCTGGCGCCGCGACCCGGTCTTCGGAGGCAGCGAGTTTCACGAGGGGGTGGACATCGTGGCTCAGCCCGGAACCTTGATCGGGGCGGCAGCCGACGGAGAGGTCACCTTCGCCGGGGGCAAGGCGAGGTACGGGCTCACAGTGGATATCGACCACGGGTACGGCTACGTCACCCGCTACGCCCACTGCTCGTTCATCGAAGTAAGCGAAGGGGAAAAGGTCCGGCGAGGGCAGATCATCGCGCTGGTGGGTGCAACGGGAAAGACCACGGGCCCTCACCTGCACTACGAGGTGCACGTGGCGGGACAGACCGTGGACCCGATGGACTACATCCTCCTGACGCGGCGCTTCGACTGATCGTTCTTACTACGAGCCTCGCTGTCGTGCTTTTTCCGGAGCCTGCCGGCCCGTCGATCGCGATGACGAGCCCCTTCTTGAAGCTCAACCTTTGAGGACCTTTTTGAGCGCCCGGATGAGCTTCCGGTTCTGCTGGGGAGTCCCCACCGAGGCCCGGAACGAATTAGGGAAATCATATTCCTTGATCGGCCGGATGATGACGCCCTCCTGCTGCAGGGCCTGGAACACGGGCAAGGAGTCCCGCCCCACATCCACGTACACGAAGTTAGCCACTGAGGGGACGTAAAACAGGCCCATCTTGCTGAAGGCCTTGTAGAGGAATTCCTTCCCTTCGGCGTTCACCTCCTTGCTTCGCCGGATGTGCTCAACATCCTCCAAGGCTGCCAGGCAGCCTTCCTGACCCAGGGTGTTGACGTTGAACGGTACTCGCACCTTGCGCAGAGCAGCAATGATCTCCGGCTTGCCGATCGCGTAGCCCACCCTCAGTCCGGCCAGCCCGAAGATCTTGGAGAAGGTGCGCAGGATGATGACGTTCCTTCCCTCCCGGATGTACTGCATGGTGTCCGGGTAGTCCGGCCGGTCGATGTACTCCCGATAGGCCTCGTCCCAGACCACGATCACGTTCGGCGGGACCACGGCCATGAACTCCTCGGCCTCCTTCTGGGTGTTCATCGTCCCGGTGGGATTGTTGGGGTTGGCGATGAACACGACCTTGGTGTCCGGCTCGATGGCCATGGCGATGGCCGCTAAATCATGGGTGTAGTTCTTCAAGGGCGGGGCGATCCTCCGGGCGTCCGCGATCTTGGTCACGATGCGGTAAAGGATGAAGGTCTGGTCGTTCATCGCCACGCTCTCCCCGGGGTTGGTGAAAGCAGAGGTGATGTAGTACATCACCTCCACCGAGCCGTTGCCGACGAGGATGTAATCCGGCTCCACCCCGTGCCTCTGGGCCAGGGCCCGGGTCAGGTAATAGGCCCCGTCCTCGGGATAAAAGTTCATGTTCTTCAGGGCCTTCCTCAGGACCTTGACCGCCAGGGGCGAGGGCCCCAGGGGATTCTCGTTGGACGCCAACTTGATGATGTCGCCGGATAGACCTAATTCCCTGCGGACCTCTTCCACGGGTTTTCCCGGAACATAAGGCCTTATCTCTTCAACGTTTCGCCTCGCTAAACCCACTCCGCCTCCTTGTAAAGGTAATCAATTGGAACTTTTTATGTTATCGCAAAAGGCAACAATCCTTCGGGATACGAGGTTCCTAACACCGTCAAAACGCCATCTCCGGCTTCCAGACCTTCCACACCTTCCCGGCGAGTTCCGGTCCCGGCTTGAGCGCCATCTTGCCCGGCTGCCAGCCCGAGGGCGTGACCTCCCCCGTGGCCCGCACGTGCTGGAAGGCCTTGACCTGACGGATAAGCTCGGCCACGTTCCGGCCGACCGGAGGGGTCATGGACTCCATAGCCTGGATGACGCCGTCCGGGTCGATCAGGAACCGCCCCCGGACGTCCACCCCGGCTTCATCGTCGTAGACCCCGTAGACGCTCCCGATCCGGCCCCCGGCGTCCGAGAGCATCGGGAACGGGACTCCTCCGGGAACCATCTTGGAGAGCTCCTCCTCCTGCCAGATTTTGTGCGAGAACCGGCTGTCCGTGCTCATCGCCAGGACCTGCACGTCCAGGGCCTTGAGCTCGGGGTATTTGACGGCAACTGCCGTCAGCTCGGTGGGTCAGACGAAGGTAAAGTCCCCGGGATAGAAGCAGAGCACGACCCAGTGCCCCTTGTAGTCCGAAAGCTTGACGCTCTTGAACCCCCCCTCCACGAAGGCGCTGGCCTCGAAGTCCGGGGCGGGCTTACCGACTTTCGCAACCATCCTGATTTCCTCTTTTAGTATGCTCGTAGGGCCCGGTACAGCGGCTTTGTCCGCTTGACCCACCGGGCCTTTGGCCGGCTGGACGCAGGATACTTTCTCATCTGCCATCAGATTTCTCCCCTCAGTGTCCGCAGGCGCAGGACGAAACGTTGGTGGCCGTGAGACGGCCATCCAGATAGGATTTCACGGCCTGCTCCGCGTCCTGCTCTTCCGTGATAAGACAGGCGATTCCACGGGCCTCGAAGTCCCGGACCAGGCGGGGCCCCATCCCCCCGGTGATCACGGCCTTGCAGTCCCCCAGAGCCTCGGTAAGCGTGGCGTGGTCACTGTGGCCGTGCTCGTGTTCCTGACCCGTACGCAATGCGTTCCAGTGCCGGGTGTTGGGATTATCGATCATGCGCCTTTCTTTGATCTCCCGGCCCTCGGCCTCGAAGACCAGGAATCCCCGGCAGCGTCCAGCGTGACCTGCCACGGCCTTGCCGTCATCCGTGGCCACTGCGATTTTAGTCATCCTCTTACTCCTTGGTTTGGATTTTAACTCCCGGTCCTCTGCCCCGGCCCTGCCCGCAGGCCCCTCGCCTCTGTCCCCTGCCGCAGGCGAAACCCCGCTCCTCCTCGGCCCGGTGCAGGTTGGCGCTCTTGCACTGGGGACAGCAGGCCGGACGACCCGTGCCGAAGGCAACTCCCCAACGATGCCCGCAGTCCGAGCAGCAGAACGTTCTCTGTGCCATGACGACTTCACCCCCTTCGATCCGTAAAGCTTTTCCGTGCAACAAGGCATCCGCCACGACCCTCCGGGCGGCCTCCACGATTCGTCCGAACGTCGCGCGGGAGACTTTCATCCGCTCCGCGCCCTCCTCCTTGCCGTCATGTCAACGATCCCCGGCTTTTAGCTTCCCTCCCGCTCCAGCCTCCTCACCCTTTCTTGTAGCTTTAGCCCCTGGTCTAACTGTTCCGGGGTCAGAGCCTCCATGGCGATGAGGATCACCCCGAGTTTGAGCCCGGGGTACGCCCCCTGTTTTCTCAACGCTTCTTCCACCTGCTCCAGCTTGATATAGCCCAAATCCACAAGGATGTGTCCGATGAGACCCCGCTTCTCCAAAAGCCCGCCCTCCGATGATGTGGTGTTTAAAGCTTCGATCCATCCTCTATGTTCACTTTTGTAATAATGATATTCAATTCAAGAGAGGGATTGAAAGCAGATGCCCTACCTCCAGGAGACTTGCCCAAAACAGTTCGTTTCCTTCATGGCCTCCTCCTTGTTTTAAGGCCCTCCTCATTTCCAGCACCTCAGGATTTTGGACCTCCCCTCCGGCGTATGGATTTTATCGACGCGACCGAAGTACTTTTTCAGAAGATCCTGCTCATACCGAAGAATGGAAACAGCCCTGCCCATGCCCATGGAGGCGAGGCGGAGGTAGAAGAGCCCTCGTACGATGGGGTTTCGGGGAACGTCATGCTCCATCATGAGAAAGGTCCCCATCGGTCTCAGGATGCGAAGTACTTCGCGAAGGGCTCCTTCTTGGGCATCTTCCTTGAGTTCGTAGAAGGCATGCGAACAGGTGACCGCATCGAAGGTGGATGGTGGAAAGGGTAGCTGTTCAACCTCGGCTTCCACTAGGAGGACATTCGGGAAGCCCCGCATCTTCTTGTGCCCAGCCGTGAGCATACCGCGGGAAAAATCCAATCCGATCACACATCCATTAGGGCCGACCCTTCGGTGCAGGTATGGGAGCAGGCTGCCGGTGCCCGTACAAAGGTCAAGAACCACCCCGCCGCCCTGTATGGGGACCCGGTCAGCCAGGAAGGTTCTCGCCAAGCCCTGCTGGTCGTGCGAGTGGAGGGCGACGAAGCGGTCGTAGCACCTGGAAAAGGCGTTGTAATAGGCCCGCCTCATGCTTCTCATGGAGTTTCACTTGCTTGCAAAGCGTATTTTTCCTTCAAGTTTCCGCCTGGTTACTTGGCGGGCCCCTGCCCCACAAGTCACGGTTCAGCGAATGATCGCCGACCCGTCCTTTGTCCCTCAGTGCCCACAGCCGCAAGAGGATTCATTCGTAGCAATCAAGCGCCCTTCTAGATAACTCTTAGCCGCCTGCTCCGCGTCCTGCTCTTCCGTGATCAGGCAGGAGATCCCCCGGGCCTCGAAGTCCCGGACCAAGCGAGGGCCCGTTCCTCGTGTAATTACTCTTCGGTTCCGGTTTCCCAGGCTAACGTTCTCCAATCACAGCCGATAGATCCTCCCTGCACGACCGGGTGCAACCCGATCGCCTAAGGCCTTCCTGAGAGCCTGAATGGCCCGTTTGCCCGTGCAATGGCAGGGGGCCACCAACCCCGGAGAGTAGCCGAGAAGGGCGGCCGCAGTCCGCTGGAGACGCTGGGCACTGGCTTGAACCAGGTGGAAACCGCCGATGAGCGCTCGAACCCTGGAAGTCCCGCTCAAGCGACACACGTAGTTTAACGTGTTCACTAGGCCAGCATGGCAGCAGCCGACGCAAACGATCAATCCTCCGGGGGTGTCTATCCACAGGGCCTGATCGTCTTCGAACGGGTCTGCACGCTTTCCCCCGAGATCGAGGTAGAACGGTCCGCCGGAGTCCTCATAGTTCGTTTTGCGAGGAATGGGACCGGTGAGCCCGAGGCCAGGGGAAAACTTTACTGGTCGGGATACCCAGTGAAGCCTCTGAATCGGGAGCCTGTCTAGGGCGATCAGGGTCTCGGGCGGCATCCCGATCGGCCGGGGCGTGCCGCCTCGGAGTCGGTACCGGGGCTGGAACGCCGCTGGATGGCAATATACCTCGATCTTCCGGGCCTGGGTCAAAACCCCGGAAACGCCGCCGGTGTGGTCGTAGTGCCCGTGGCTCAGCACCAGGATGTCGGTCTTATCCAAGGCGATCCCGAGTCGCTGCGCGTTGGCCAGCAGGGCGGCTCCCTGGCCGGTATCGAACAGAATGCGCCGGTCTCCGGTTTCTATCCAGAGCGACCAGCCGTGCTCGGAAACGAGGCCCGTGCCAGCCCGGTCGTCCACCAACACGGTGAGGCTTACTTGGCGGAGCATCATTGAGCTAGCCGTGCCGCAGGAATTTGGCCTCGGCCCAGGCCATGACGCACTTCTCATGAACGAGCTCCGCCCTGAGGTTGTACAGCGGCGGCCTGGAAGACAGAACCCAAGCCCGGAGGTCCAGGGCGGCAGCGCAGGAGACAAGTCGTAGGAACCGAACGCGAAGATCTCCCGTAACCGCCTGCACACCATGATGAAAAAGGCAATGGGTCATTGCCGCATCCAGCAAAGTAGCGATTACTCCACCGTGCAGGATCCCATCATATCCCTGGAGTCCGGAGTGTGCCTGGAATTTGGTCCTAACGACACCGTCTTTTCCGTGCTGGAAACACAGCTTCAGGGATAAGGGGTTTCTGGGGCCACAAATAAGGCAATGGGCATGGCCGTTCTTGATGCTGAGTATCCGGGGGTCCTCAGTGGTCGCAGACGTTCTCACCTGGTTGTAGCGTTCCTGTTAAGTAAGCCGCTACCAGCTTCTCCGGCGTCTCAGCCGGAGCCCCCACCACCACCTGAATGCCCTGTTCGGCGAACAACCCCTGAGCACGGGCACCCATTCCTCCGGCGATGATCAGGTTCGCACCGCGCTCTGCCAGCCATGGCGGAAGAAGTCCTGGCTGATGCGGAGGGGCCTCGATGTCCTCACGCTTGAGTATCTTCTTTTCCTTTGGGTCCACGTCGATCAGGACGAAACGCTCGCAGTGGCCGAAATGCATGGACAGTTTTCCGTCGGCGATGGGAATGGCGATACGCATGGGGTACTCTCCTTTTTGGGGGTTCACAGGTTAGACAAAGCCTGATCCAGGTCAGCGATCAAATCGCTGACGTCCTCGATGCCCACGGAATAACGGACGAGGCCGTCCGTGATCCCGGCCGCAAGACGATCGGCGGCGGACATCCCGGCATGGGTCATGGACGCGGGATGCTCGATGAGGGTCTCTACGCCGCCAAGCGACACGGCCAACGTAGCCACCCGGACGTGATCCATCAGCAACCGTCCCGCCTCCACTCCCCCTTTCAGTTCAAAACTGATCATGGTGCCGGCACCGGACATCTGCCTCCGCGCAAGCTCATACTGAGGATGGGATTCCAAGCCGATGTAGCGTACCCAGGCCACTTTGGGATGGTTTTCCAACCAGCGGGCAATGGCCAGGGCGTTCTGTTGCGCCCGCTCTATTCGAACGGCAAGGGTCTTGATCCCTCGCAAGACCAAAAAGGCTTGATGGGGATCCATGTTGCATCCGAGATTGACCATTAAAGGGCGGATTTTCTGGTAGAGATCCTTAGTCTTGGTTACGATGATGCCGCCTACAATATCGGCATGGCCGTTGAGGAGTTTCGTCACGGAGTGCAGGACGACGTCCGCGCCGAGATCCAAGGGTTTCTGCAGATAGGGACTGGCGAAGGTGTTGTCCACCACTAACAAACAGTCTTGGGAGTGGGCAATCTCCGCAGCCGCCCGCAAGTCCGTCACCAGCATCGAGGGGTTGGCCGGCGTTTCGATGTAGACCAGTCGGGTGTTGGGTTGGATAGCGGCGCGGATGTTTTCCACGTCAGAGGTGTCTACAAAGGCCGCCGAGACGCCGAAACGGCAGAGGTGCTTTTCCACAAGTCCGCGGGACGGGCCGTACACCGAGGCCGTGCTGACCAGGTGCTGGCCTTGAGAGAGGAGCGAGAGAAACACACAGCTCACAGCCCCCAGGCCGGAACTCGTGGCGATCCCGCCGTACCCGTTCTCCAATTCGGCGACGTTTGCTTCCAGGGCACGGATCGTGGGATTCCCAATCCGGGTATAAATATAGCCGTCCTCCTCGCCCGCAAAGAGCGCGGCGCCTTGGGCGGCATTCCGGAAAGCAAACGTTGAGGTTTGATAAATCGGCACATTCACGGCGCCCGTGGAATCGGCGCTGTATCCGGCATGCACCAGTTGGGTTTGAAACCCTAGATGTTTAGTGTTCATTTGTCCCCTCGATGAGCAGCGAGGGGTTTTCGTCGGCGATGGGAATGGCGATTTTCATGTGTTTGTCCTCCTTCATGGTTGTTTATTGAACATCAGAACACCGGCATATGATGCTGAGCTACCAAATCATGATCCCGAAATAACTGGTTATGAACTTAACCGATACATAGAGAAAATAAAGGCCAAAAATGAGTTTGAGCGTGTTTGGTTTGAACTTTTTGATGATTGCAGCCCCGACCTGCGCTCCCACCACCGTACCGGCCGCAAGCAAAAGCCCCGCTCCGATGGCAACGTAGCCTTGGGTCAGTTTGATACCGCTACCGACGACTGCCAGGGGAATCATGGTGGCCAGCGACGTGCCCATGGTGATGTAGACGGGCGCGCCATAGAGGTAAATAAGGCCGGGCACCAGGGCATAGCCCCCGCCCAGTCCCACAATTCCTGTCAACAACCCGATGATGAAACCGAAAATTGAGAACCCCCATTTATGTTCCGGGATGGAGCTGCCTTCCTTTTTGGGCATGGCCCCCCTACCAAGTCCTTCCCAGCTCATGCGTATCGCAGGCCAAAGAAATGCAAGGCCGAGAATCAATCCCAACAGTTTGACGTGATTGGTCAACAGGGTGAACAACCATGATCCAAGCAAAACGCCAAGGATGCCGAAGCCACCGAGCCTGAGCGTGGCTCGAACATCAAGGTTTTTGCGGATGAGGTGCCCATACCCTCCGGAGATGGCGGTGAATATCACAGCGAAGAGAGTTGTTCCAATAGCTACAGGGGCGGGGTAGCCCATCCAGAAATGGATGGCGGGAAGCATGACACTACAACCTCCCGTACCAATAATACCGCCTAAAAAACCAGCAATAAGCCCGATAACAACAAGAAAGACACCCTTCACGGCCGAAACAACTGGCGTGCTTCCGGTGGCGACGGCACCGCCTGAAAATACCACTATCGCCGAAACGACGAGGACGCCGAGCAAGACAACGGTTGGCACATAGTTTCGCCAGGTCGCACTCTGAGTAGTATTCATTTCACCCTTCCTTAAGGTCCGGAGAGTTCGAGGATCGGACGGACAACGCAGGCAAAGGCCTTGGCCGTCTCAGACCCCGCGTGGGCACTAATATAGGGTTTTCCGGCGTCACACGTCTCGCCAATAGCTGGATCTATCGGAATTCGCCCCAGGAAGGGCACGTTCATCTCCCGCGCCATCCGCTCCCCGCCGCCGGACTTGAAGACTTCGATTATCGTGTTGCAGTGGGGACAAGCGAGCCCGCTCATGTTCTCGATGACTCCCAGGACGGGAAATTTAAGTTGGCGGCAGAAGGTGATGGACTTTCTTACGGCGGCAACCGCTACGTCCTGTGGTGTCGTGACTACGACTGCGCCGTCGGCATCCTCGATGAGCTGGCAGACCGAGAGCGGTTCGTCGCCGGTTCCTGGCGGCGCATCTACGATCAGGTAGTCGAGGTCGCCCCATTCCACGTCCTTCAAGAACTGCTTGATGGCGCCCATCTTTATGGGCCCGCGCAAGATGACGGCGTCGTCCTGGTCGCGGAGCAGAAAACCGATGGACATGACCTTAAGGTCACCGAGTTCAACGGGCACCATCCGGCCCATCTCCCCTCGGATGGGGGTTCCTTCGAGGCCCAACATCTTGGGCACGCTCGGGCCGTGGAAATCCACGTCGAGGAGACCGACGCGCTTCCCAGCGAGCATGAGGGAAACTGCGAGATTCACTGCCACGGTGCTCTTACCCACTCCACCCTTGCCCGAAAGGATGACGACCTTGTGCTTGATCCGGCTGAGGCAGCTGCGGAGCGCCTGGCGGGCTTCAAGCTCGTTCGGCTTCTCACCCGGGCGCGACAGCCCGGCACTACAGGAGTCGCTCTTGCAGGTTTGAAGGTCACTCCCTTTCTTCTTCTTCTTCCCGTGTTTCGCGCGGTAGTCGGCGACTGCCGCGTGGAGCGTATTGGCCGCAAGGAGGGCACAGTGCTGAGACTCTTCGGGAAGGCCGCCGACAGCGTTGAGCACATCTTCCTGCGAGACGCCAACAGCCTCTTGGATGGTCTTGCCCTCCGCAAGGCTCGCCGCGGCGTTTCCACTCATAATAGAATTCCCGCATCCGTCCGTCGTGAAGGTGGCCTGTGCGATCCTCCCGTCCTCCGCGAATATCCAAAACTCCATTGTATCCCCGCACGGCCCGGTGATCCGGGCATTGCCGTTCGCCCCGCGCAACGGCCCGAAGTTCGCGGGCAGGACCCGCTCCTCCATCAGGATATCTTCTGGCATATGTTCTCCCAAATTTTTCTGATGTTCTTAGCCGCCGGGACATCGCCGAACTCGACAACGGTTTTCCGGTTCACCTGAGCGTCCGTCACTGATCGGTCGTAGGGAATCCTTCCGGCAATGGCAACTCCCGTAGCGGCAGCCTTATGCTCGATTCGCTCGGTCATCTCTGGATTAATGTCCCACTTGTTCACGCACACCGCTATGGGAATGGCGAAGTGGCGCGCCAAGCTCAAGACCCGATCGAGATCGTGCTCGCCGGAGAGGGTCGGCTCCGTCACCGCCAGGACCAAGGTCGCCCCCGTGACCGATGCGATGACCGGACAGCCGATCCCGGGCGGGCCGTCCACGAGAATCCAGGCGCTCCCGCGCTCCTCGGCGATGCGCCTGGCCTCACGGCGCACGGTGGAGACGAGCTTTCCCGAGTTCTCGGCGGCGACGCCGAGGCGGGCGTGCACCATCGGCCCGAAGCGCGTCTCCGAGACGAACCATTCCCCGCAGGTTCGCTCGGGGAAGGCGATGGCTTTCACCGGACAGAACTCCACGCACACCCCGCAGCCCTCACAGGCAATAGGGTCAATGGCATACTTTACCACTCCGGCGTTAGAGCCGTCCGTTTTCACGGCTTCAAACCGGCAGTGAGCCAGACAGGTCCCGCAACCGATGCAATCGTCCTGCCGGATGACGGCCTCGTGGCCGCTTCGGAACTCCTCCCGCCGTTTGACCTCCGGCGAAAGGACCAAGTGCAGGTCCGCCGCGTCAACGTCACAGTCAGCCAGGACCGCCTGCTTCGCCAGGGCCGCGAACGAGGCCAGCACGCTGGTCTTGCCGGTTCCCCCCTTACCGCTGATGACGACGATCTCTTTCAAGCCTTCTCATCCCTTCTCCGACGGCTTCAGGGAGCCTCGGATGATGTATAAGATCGCCTCGGCAGGATCTCGGCTTTCCGATATCGTCTCCCCCCTCACGCCCAGGAAATATTCCGTTTGGACGTAAAAATGCTTTGCGATCGCCTGCTCGATCTCTTCCAAATCGGTATGTTTAATCCTTCTGACGTACGAGTCGGGGTCGCGGGACTTCTCCCGGAAGAAGGTGGACTGAGGATTAAGCAGCATGACCAGAAGTCTGCCGTTCGGGCGCAACACCTGCGTCGTCTTCTCCACGGCCTTCTCGTAGTCCTCGATGAATTGCAGGGAGACGATGGAGATGACCGCGTCGAAGGAGGATTCTGGAAAATCCATCTCCTCGGCGCGGGCCGCGACTGTCCGAACCCCGGCTGGGACATGCCCCAGTATCTCTCGGGAGGGATCCAGGCCGGTCACGCGAAACCCGCGATCGCACAAATAGGCCTCGATGATCGCCGGACCGCAGCCGACGCTCAAGATGTCCCTGCTCCCCTCCAAGTGCGGCAAAAGATAGTCGAGCTCGGCCCGGAAGATCCCTTGCCAGAACCCAGTCTGACAAGAACAAAGATACCGTTCGATTGTCCGGCAGCCTTTGCTGGGAATTTCCTTTGCGCCTGCTCTTTTACTCATTTTGCTCCATTCAGCCGAAAGACGGCAATCGTACCTACCCCCAACACAATCAAGGCCAGTTCCCCCACAAGGCTCCACACACCACCGACCCTGCGGCGTCCCGGAACAAGATCGGCCAAGGCGATATAGATAAAGCTGGCCGCAGACAGCGACAGAAGATAAGGAACCAGCGAATGAATGACGGGAAGCAAGAAGTATGCCATAACCGCCCCCGGCAGGGCGGTAAGGCTGGACAACGCATTGAACCACAGGGCGCGGGATCGCGAGTAGCCGCTTTCCAGCAAGATCGCGAAATCGCCGACTTCTTGGGGCACTTCATGGGCAATGACAGCCAAGGATGTCGCTATTCCAAGAGCGACAGATCCCGCGAACGCCGTGGCGATGGCCACGCCATCCACGAAATTGTGGAGGGAATCGCCGATAAGGATCATCTCACCGGCGCGGGTGTGGACATCACAGGGCTGTTCGTGACAATGACGCCACAGCGCGATTTTCTCGAGCAGGAAGAACAGGATGATGCCAATCAGTACTGTACGCAAGACCGATTCGCTGGAAAGCTGCAGCAATGCATGAGGGATCATGCCGAAGAATGCCGCCCCCAGCAAGGTGCCGATCGCATAAGGGATCAAATGGGGCGTAAAGAGAGGACGACGCTTTTCCTTGGTGAGGACCAGCAAAGCGGCAAGACCAACCGAACCTATCGATCCGAGCAAACAGAAAGCGAGGATCAGACCGAGATGCATATCATGCCCGGGAAGTATGTTTCCGGCCGGTGGCGGTGTAAAAACAACGTCCGCCTTCAATGACCGTGTTGAGCTTTCCGGAAGCGCAGAGCGTTTCCAGGAGCTTGAGCGCTTCGATCATACGGATGCCGAGGCCTTGAGCGATGCCGTCTGCTGTGCACGGCCGCCTGCTCAGCAGCGCCAGGATGTCCGCCTCCCCGGCTTTGTTTAACTTGGAACCGTGCGTAACCCATCCCCTTTTTCCATGGACCAGATCCACCTGTCCGGAGAAGAAGCCCTTCAGCGCGCGCATCCGGTCCGGGGAGAGCGGAAAGGCGAACTCCTCGGCGGGCGGACGGGAAACCGTGTTCAGCTGAACCTGTGCCGGACGGATGCGTCTTATCCGCTCCGCGATCTTCGCCGCCTCGGCAGGAATCCCCGTCACGCTCGCGAGCAAAAAGACCTCCAGCCAGACTCTCCCCTTAAAGCGTCTGGTGAATTCGGCGATACCGTCCACCATGCGGTCAAAGGCTATCGCCTTATGCGGACGGTTGACGTATTGAAACAGGCTCTCATCGCCCGCGTCCAGAGAGGGGAGAACGAGGTCGGCATCGAGAAGGGCTTCCCGAACTTCAGGTGTCCACAACAGTGAACCGTTGGTGAGGACCGCCACGGGAATCTGGGTCAGGTCCTTGATCCTGCCGATCAAATCGCCAATGCCGAGGTTCAGCGTCGGTTCCCCCGATCCCGCCAGACTGATATAATCGGGGGCGGATCCAGCGCCCAGTTTCCGTTCCAACTCGGCCAAGACCTCCTCGACCGCAACATATTCCCTCCGCTTGATGGTTTTATGTGTGGTCCGTCCGAGTTGGCAATAGATGCAGTCATACGTGCAGGTCTTGAACGGCACGAGGTCGATTCCCAGGGAGCGGCCCAAACGCCGGGAGGGAACGGGTCCATAAACGTGTCGAAACTTGGTTTCCCTCATTCCCCGTTTCCGCAAGGCGGCTTGTCGCAGCGCTCCTGCCGCCCGCAGCAAGTAGTGCTGGTATTCTCAAGCGAACAGGTCTTCCCTCCGCTCTGCGAGGCACCGCCCCTCATAATGATTCCCCCTCCCGCGCTGATCAATCGGCGCAGCACTCCGCCGCATTCGGGGCACTCCTTGAGCGGACTTTCGGACATGCTCTGGAACTGCTCGAACCGATGGCCGCAGGCAGTGCATTCGTATTCATACGTTGGCATTGGTCTTCACCCTCCTTGATTATCCAAACGGTCGAACTCCTGTCTCTTTCGTAAGCACGATCACATCGTGTTTGTGGTCGCTAAGGCAAGCAGTAGGCTTGAACTCTTTCCCAGAAAGAAACGCCTCCGCCGACTTCAGCGTCACGCCGCTGACGGGATGCTCCCGCCCTTCCCCTCGATGTACCCGGGAGACAAGTTCAAATCCTTCCGGTGAGAAGTCCGCCAGGATCACAATTCCGGAAGGCCTCAGGACTCTGGCCGTCTCTTCAAGCACGGGCACCGGATCCTGTAGATGGTGGAGGACCTCTACCAGGGCGGCGCAGCCGAAATAGTTGTCGGGGAAAGACAGGAACGATGCGTCCCCGCAGACAAAGCGAATACGATCCTTCAAGCCCGCCTCGGCTGCCAAGAGAAAAGCCAGGGCTTGTTCATCTGCATCGGGATCCACGGAGACCACCTCGGGTACCTGGCGGGCCAAGGCCATGGCCGTGAGTCCCTTGCCTGTGCCGATATCCAGAGCGGGGCCTGAAAGCCGTCCACCCGTCTTGACCACGAAATCCGCTGCCGCAAATCGGTCAAACCCCAAGCTCAAGTACTGCTCCGTACGGACACGAAATGCGGCCTTTCTCCGGTCCAAATTCTCACGATCTTCCATGGAGACCCTTTTCGTTCTTATCGTTGGGAAGTGGATGCAGGAGAAGCGGCAACACGTGTCGCAACCAAGCCGGGGTCGGGACGACCGGTCGATGTCCGCTCCAGGACGGCCTCCCAGAGCCGCTCAAAGTGAGCGCGGTACTCCGGCAGAGCCTCGATGATGAGTTTGCCCCTCGAATAAGCCTCGGCGATCCGTCGGTCCTCCGGGATTTCCAGCAGGACCGGGATGTTTTCCCTCCGGCAGTATTTCCAAACTCTCCGGTCGCCCGCGTCCGACCGATTGACGACCACGCCGAAGGGGAGTCCTAGTTCCCGGACCATCTCCACGGCGAGCGTCATATCATACAGCCCGAACGGCGTCGGCTCGGTCACGAGAAGCACGAAGTGACTTCCCCGGAGCGCCGCGATCACCGGGCAGGACGTTCCCGGCGGACAGTCCAGGATGGTGATTCCGTTCGTAGAGAGATGCCGCTTCACGGCCCTGATGAGCGGCGGCGACATCGGGTGTCCGATGTTCAAGCGCCCCTGGATGAAGGCCACTGAATCCCTGCTCCCTGATTCTATGACGCCGATCTCCCGCAGGGTTTCCGAGATCGCCCCGGTCGGGCAGACCAGGGCGCATCCCCCGCAGCCGTGACAGAGTTCCGGGAAGACCAGAGGCTTGGTCTTGAGCGCAACGATGGCATGGTACTGGCAGATCCGACTGCATTCCCCGCAGGCCGTGCACTTCGATTCGTCCACGGCCGGGATGGGGATGCCCACCGGCTCCCGTTGGTGGATTTCCGGCTTCAAGAAGATGTGGCAGTTGGGCTCCTCCACGTCACAGTCGAGCAGCCGCACCGGCCCTGGGGTGGTGAGCGCCAGGTTCACGGAGATTGTCGTCTTGCCGGTGCCGCCTTTGCCGGAGGCGACCGCGAGAATCATCGAATCCACCTCCGTTTGATGTTACGGAGGCTTATGGCGAAAAGAGCGACGCAGAACGCGCCAAGTATGGACAAGTCCAAAGAGTAGGACATGACATTTCCGGCATGAACGGTCCCGTGGAGAGCGTCCGCGCCGTAGGTCAATGGCATCATGTAGGACAGAGGCCGAATGAACGCCGGCAGTTTCTCGATGGGGAAGAACAGCCCGCACAGGAACATCATCGGGAAGCGGATGAAGTTCGAGAATGTCTGGGCCTCGAAGACTTCGCTGACCGAGACGGCAATGAACAGTCCCAGAAGCGTAGAGCTGACAGCGATCAGCACAACGGCCGGCACCAACGCCGCCCAGTTCACGCCTGAAAGGTCAGCCAGGAAAACCGCCATTAGCACCGGCACGAAAGCGTTGGCCACACCGAAAAGGATTGCCCCGCTGGTTTTGGCCAGCATGAGCAGCTCCAGCGGGATCGGGGCGAGCAGCAACCGCTCGAACGATCGGCCCTTCTTCTCGAAGGTCACGGTGACCGCTAGCATCGAGGTCGTGCCGAACAGCACCGAGACGGCCATCACGCCCGGCAGTAGCGAAGGGATGCTGTCCAGCCCCGAGCCGGAGCGGATGAAGAACATCCCCGTCCAGGCGAGCGGAAAGATCAGGCCCCAACTGATGTTGGGCGGCTTGAGGTAGTAAGTCCGCATATCCTTGGCCAGAATGTTCCAGAACGCGATCCACGCTTTCATGCCCCAACCCCCGCCTTCTCCTTCTCCCTTTTCATCGCAGCCGCCTCGATGCCCGTGACCTCGACGAACACCTCCTCAAGCGATGGCTGGACCTTGCGCGCCTCAGCCACCTCCGTGCCGCGGTCCTCGATGAACCGCACCAGCGGGCCGATTCGCACCGGCTCGGCTGACTCCACCCGGACCGCGCGGTCAGAGACGGTCTGGCACTGAAGGCCCGGGAACTCGCCAAGGATCGCCTCGCACAGCCCGGCCGCGCTGTTGGAGACGGCGAACTGCACTACGTGTCGTCCTTCTGTTCGGCGCATGAGGTTCTCCACCGTGTCGATGCGTACGACCCGGCCGGAGACGATGAAGGCGATGCGGCCGCAAAGGCGCTGGGCCTCCTCGATGTAGTGCGTGGTCAGGAAGATCGTCGTGCCCATCCGGTGCAGGTCGGCAATGAGCTCGCGGATCTTCCTAGCGCTGGCCACGTCGATGCCCGTCGTCGGCTCGTCCAGAAAGAGGATTGCGGGCGAGTGGATGATCCCGGCGGCGATGGTGACCTTTCGCTTCATGCCTTTGGAGTAGCCGGAAAACTTCCGGTCCGCCGCGTCGGCCAGACCGAACGTCTCTATCAACTCCCGCGCCCGCTGCTCGCGCGGGGTCTTCCGCATCCCATAGAGAGACGCGCAGAAACAGAGGTTCTCAAAGCCCGTCAGTTCGGGATAGAGGTTGCTCTCGTCGGGCACGACGCCTATCAAATGCTGGGTGGCCTTGGGATTGCTCGAGCAGTCGATACCCCTGATGCTGAACACGCCGGCGTCCGGACGCGCTAGGCCGGTCAACATGCTGATCGTCGTAGTCTTGCCCGCACCGTTAGGGCCGAGAAAACCGAACAGTTCTCCGGGGAGAACAATGAATGAGACACCGTCCACCGCTTGTACCGATCCAAAGGCTTTTCGCAAATCCCTGGCATTGATAGCCGCCGGCGCTCCTAAGGACACAAGGCCGCTCACACCCAATGTCCCCCTACATCCGCTGAGTTGGCCTCGGCGAGCTTGCCAGAGCGGTATTCTTCGAGAGCTGCGGCCACGGTGGGTGCATCGGTGTTGTAAACCTTTATCCCGGCGGTGGTAAGAACGCGGAAGGCTTTCGGGCCGCAGTGTCCGGTGATGACCGCCTCGGCGCCCAGTCTGGAGACGTTTTCTGCAGCCTGGATGCCCGCTCCTTGGGCCGCATTCAAGTTCTGCTGGTTATCGACGATCTCGAAGGTATTGCTCGCCAGATCGTAGACGAGAAACATCGGAGCCCGGCCGAAACGACTGTCTATCGTAGCGTTAAGATCGCTTCCAGACGTTGTGAATACGATTTTCATGAATTTCCTTTCACTCAATTGTAGGCCGCCATGATCTCGGGATCCTCGTTTAAGAGCGGCCCGGCGAGTTCCTTCATGTCGCCTTCCCTCCAGAAAGGCAGTCTTTTGTGAGCATTCATGTATTTTTGTGGGATGGGATGGGTGCCGACGACCACAGGCAGACCGTAAGCTGTTTCGATGAACGTTTTGAATTGCCGAATATATGGGCACGGCGGGTAGCCCACCACCAGGCCGGTAGCCAGATGGATTACCTCGGCACCGTTTTTTTTCATCTCCTCCGGCACATGTTCCACATTGCCGCCCGGACAGCCACCGCAGGTCGAATAGCCGATGATTTCCACGGATTCTCCGGCGGGGTAGATTGAAAATGCTCCGCGTCGCTCGCGCAATGCCCGAAAGCATTTGCCGCCGCCACAATCCCGGTAACGGGCACAGATGATGATTCCTATTCTTTTCATTTCGGAAACTTTTTGAGAACTATGAACCAGTCAAGAACCGTGGTGTCGGCCGCCGGGGTTTCAACTCGTTCCTTGACCACGCCGCAGGAGCCCGGCGGGGGAACAATGACGTCTTCTCCCGGTTGCCGGTTGGCCGGTGTGGCCACCTTGTGCTGATCGGAAAACTGCATCGCCACCAGCAGCCGCTTGTCCTCTTCCATCGTAAGGGCACTGATTACCGGAAAAGTCACATCGACACCCTTCATGTTCTTGAATTCGATCTTCTCCTTGATGGTCCTCAGCCATGCGATATGACTGTAGGTGCTGTCGATGGAGAGGCCGAGGAGTTTGCGGTTGAGCTTTTCAAACTCAGGCTGCATGGACGCGAAAGTCATGAACTCGGTCGTGTAGACCGGAGTGAAGTCGGCGAGATGGGAGAAAAAAATCACCTATTTGCCCTTGAATCCGTCGCGGAAGTTGATCGGTCCCTGTCAAGGGAAGTCTTGCAGGCTGTTCGCTCCTGTGCGCGTCTCCCCTTGCCGTCATTTTTTGGCTGACGTCAGCAGTGATTCGAGGTCTTCCATCTCCGCCTGAAGATCCTCCTCGTGCTCAACTTCGTCCTGCAATATCTGAAGGACGATATTGTAGGTCACCGGGTCCTTGCCCATGGTGAGGTTAAGCATGTTCTTGTAGGTTGTGATCGCGCACTGTTCGCCCTTGATGTTCTGATCGAGAACGTCCTTCACGAACGGGTGATCTGGTGCATCGTATCCGCAGTTGGTATGCTTGTACCATTCCTCGGGTTTTGTGACGGGGACGCCGCCAAGCTGGATAATGCGCAGCGCGAGCATGTCCGCATGTCGCAGTTCATCGGCCGCATGCTGGGTCAACTCCGCGATGACGGCCTCCTTCATCGGTCCCTTTACGACCTTCGCGCCGATCCAGTACTGGTAATAAGCCAGCCACTCATCGGAGAACGCTTTGTTGAGAAACCCGATGAGATGCTTCACATCCATATCTACGATCTCAATTCCTTTGGTACCCATGTCATGCTCCTTTCTCGGTATCGAGCAGGATGAAGGCCGCCGCCCAGCCGAAGCGCGGGTCAACGGGCGAGTCCAGGGTCGCCCCGCTGGAAGTGACCGCTATTTTCATTCTCCTGTCCTTTCGGGAGTAAACCGGTGGGGGAGCGCCGTCCATGAGCGGCGCTCCCCCTGACGGGTTTACTCCTTTGCTGGTTTCTCTACGGATAGTCCTTCCATGTGCTTTTTGACCGCCTCGAGCTCCTCCTTGAGGTACTCGGCCTGCTCCTTGAGCATCTCGATCTGCTGTTCCTTGGTCATCGCCGGCAACACAGGTCCACCGTTGAACCCGCCGCCGTAGGCTGGATACCCCCTTTCGGCGCGCCTCCAGCCCGGCAGGCCCGTGGCGTAGAACATGTGCCGCCATCCGCGACTGCCGCCGCCGAATCCGCGCCCCCAGGCGCCGCGGCCCCGTCCGAAACCCGTCCCCAAGCCTCGCCCCGGAGCGGGATTCGTGTATCCCGGCATTCCAAACCCTGCGCAGTATCCGGCTGCGTGTCCGCTCATGGCGCCCATTCCCATGGGTCCCGTTCCGTCTCCTCTTGGCATGACCATTTTCCTTTCTTGATAAAGTTTTTATCCTTGTTTGTTTCTTCCTCGGCCGAGACCGCCTTTGCGGCCTTGACCTTCTCCCTGGCCCCGCCTCTGGCCTTGTCCGGGTTGACCCCCTGGCCGCTGAGAGCCTTTTCCTCCACAGCGCCCTTTTCCTCGTCCTGTTCCCGGCCCTTTACCCTGCGGTCCTGTTCCGTCTCCTCTTGGCATGATCGTGCCCTCCTTTTTTGAAGATTCTTGTTCTATTCCCTTGTCATCGCGGCGCCGCACTTCGGACAAACCTTCTCACTACAGGGTTCTCCGGCAGCATGGGGGGTGCGATGCCCGCACTGCGGACACAGGCATTGCCCGCCCGGGCCTGCCCGGAGTGGTCCGCCCATAGTTCCTTTGCCCTGACCTCCGCCTTGACCCTTTCCCCGACCTCCTCCAGAGCCAAAGCCGCCACGCCCTCCTCCGCCTCCTCTGAACATTCTCTTTACCTCCTCATCAACTCAATCGTTTGAAAGCAGATCGTTCCCGGCCTATTCACGCTAACCTTCAGCCTCCCCCGCACCAGCCACGACCTCGTCTTCCTCTGCGGCCCCAGCCTCTTTCCTCTTCGGCCCGGGCCAGGTTGACGCTCTTGCACTGGGGACAGACATCCGGGCGGTCGGCGCCAAAGTCCATGCTCCAAGAATGTCCGCAATCCGAGCAGCGGAACATCCTCTGCGTTAAGATGACTTCACCCCCTTCGATGCGCAGGGCTTTTCCATGCAGTAGGGCATCCGCCACAACCCTTCGGGCGGCCTCCACGATCCGTCCGAAGGTCGCGCGGGAGATCTTCATCCGCTCCGCCCCTTCCTCCTGGCTCAACCCTTCGTAGTCGGCCAGCCTCAGGGCCTCGAAGCCATCCAGAGGAAGGACGACCTCATCGAGCAGGCGGAGAGGGATTCCTCGAGGCTTGAAGTATTCCGCTCCCGGATGGCAGGCTACGCAGCAGGGCTTCCTGGGTCTGGGCATCCTATTATAAGCATATGCTCATAATAATATAACCGAAAAAGCCTTTTTTGTCAAGGGGCTATAAAGTAGGATAAAAGAAAAAACTGGCTCTGAGGTAGCGGAGTGAGGGAGAGAGACCAAAGGAGCGATTGTGAATCAAGTTCAGGTCATGAACGGATGGAGGGACTTGACAAAATAATCCATTTATATTATATTATATATGTCTGCATGCCCATATTAACTTGAGGTGCCCCCCTGGAATTGGTCCAGGTAGTGTGTTACTATTTCAGCCTGGATCGAGGTCAAAAAACCCCTTTCAGGGAGGACTGAGATGTCGCAGAAGGTGTACCGCCCGGAGGAGATCATCGGGAAACTCCGGGAGGCGGAAGTGTTGTTGAGCCAAGGGCAGAGCGTGGAGGAGGTCTGCCGGAAGATCGAAGTCACGAAGATGACCTTCTACCGCTGGCGGAGGGAGTACGGGAGGCTGCGGGTGGACCAGGCCCGGAGGCTGAAGGGATTGGAGCGGGAGAACGCCCGGCTGAAGAAGCTGGTGGCGGATCTGTCCCTGGATGCCCAGATCTTGAAGGAGGCGGCCTCGGGAAACTCTTGAGCCCGGCCAAGCGGCGCCGGACAGTGGAGCGGGTGGTGTCCAAGATTCTTGCTTCCGAGCGTCGCGTGTGCCGGGCCCTGGGGCAGCCGAGATCGACGCAGCAGTACCGGGCGAGAATAAGGGACGACGGACCCCGGTTGGCGGAGGCCATCGTGCGGCTGGCCAGGCAGTATGGCCGCTACGGGTACCGGAGGGTGACCGAGCTGCTGCGCCGGGAGGGGTGGAGAGTGAACCACAAGCGGGTGGAGCGGATCTGGCGGGCCGAGGGGCTGAAGGTGCCCCAGCGGCAGAAGCCCCGCAGGAGGCTCTGGCTCTCCGACGGATCCTGTGTGAGGCTTAGGCCGGAGAGGAAGAATCACGTCTGGAGTTATGACTTCCAGAGCGGCCGGACGAGCGACGGGCGACCGCTGCGCTTCTTGAACATCCTGGACGAGTACACCCGGGAGTGCCTGTCCATCGACGTGGCCCGGAGCTTCACCGCCGAGGATGTGCTTGACCGGCTGGCGGAGCTGTTTGTCAGCCGGGGGGTTCCGGAATACATTCGATCCGACAACGGGCCGGAGTTCACGGCCCAGGCCGTGGGGAGGTGGCTGTCCCGGCTGGAGGTGAAGTCCTTGTTCATCGAGCCGGGGAGCCCGTGGGAGAACGGGTACATCGAGTCCTTCAATGGTAAGTTCCGGGATGAGTTCTTAAATCGGGAGTTGTTGGACACCCTGTTGGAGGCCCGGGTGTTGACAGCCCGTTGGCGGCAGGAGTATAATACGTTTCGGCCGCACAGCTCCCTGAACTACCGGCCTCCGGCTCCTGAGGCCTACGCACCGTTGCCTTTAGACCCTGCTCCGCTCCCTCACCAGGTAGCCGTAGCAGCATGAAAACCGTAACACTGAGGGTGGCACGAAGAATGGGGGCAGGTCAAATAGACCTTCTTGAAAGCTTGAAAAAGAAGTATCCTGGGAAAGTGAAAATTGAATATATAGATTTTGGCACGAGGGAAGGACTGGAAAGAACTTCAAAAGATGGTCTTCACTGTATGGCAATTTTAATTAATGACAAGCAGACAATTAATATGGGGAATAAAGCAGTTACATTTTCGCATCCAATGGGATTGCAGTGGACAGCCGAAGACATGAAGATGGCTGTAAAACAGGAAGTAGAGCGAATGTATAAATGAAAGATAGAAACAACCTGTATGATGGCCGTAGGTGAGGTAGAATGTATTATCTATATACGCTGTGGTACTAATCATTATAACTTTTCTTGCGCTGATTGCTTCCGTTCTGGCCGACCGGCGCAAAACCCTGGCCGGTCTAATAAAGGGCTACAAGATGTTCTTGGGCATACTGCCGATGTTGCTCAACGTTCTGATCTTGGTCAGCATCGCGCTCTATCTGATTCCCAAAGAGACCCTGGTCAAATGGCTGGGGGCCAACTCCGGGATGGCCGGCTACGCCATTGCCGCCGTGATCGGCTCGATTGCGCTGATCCCGGGATTCGTGGCCTTTCCGATGGCCGCCATGCTGCTGAAAAGCGGTGTGGGCTATGCAGTGGTGGCGGTTTTCATTACCACCCTGATGATGGTGGGCATTCTCACCCTCCCGTTGGAGATCAAGTACTTCGGCAAGAAAGCCGCCTTTCTGCGGAATGGTTTAAGCTTTGTCGGGGCGTTGTTGATCGGCCTGCTTATAGGGATATTCATGTGAAAAAACTGATTCAAGAAATAGGCCTGGGCGAATACCTGCTGGCGATGCTATTCGGGCTGGCTCTTCTTATATCCCGATTTACCGGCTGGTCATTCGGCTTGGGAGCGGGTAAAAATTTCTGGACCTTCTTTTCCGAGATGATAACTTTTCTGCCTTTGATGTTCATCCTGATCGGACTGATCGACGTCTGGGTACCCAAGGAGAAGGTCGAGCGCCACATCGGCCCCGGGTCCGCATTTAAGGGGACATTCTGGATCGTCATGCTGGCCATGCTGCAGGCCGGGCCGCTTTACGGGGCCTTTCCGGTGGCCTATTTATTATGGAAGAAAGGATGCAGCATCAAGAATATCTTCATCTATCTGGGGGCCTTCTCGACATTGAAGATACCAATGCTGACCTTCGAGATCGGGTTTCTGGGTTTGAAGTTTTCCCTGCTGCGGACGCTGTTCACCCTGCCGGTGTTCATCGGCATCGGTTATATCATGGAGGCCTATTTAAAGGGATGGCATTTTGAAATAAATAACCCTGGAGGAAAATGATATGGAAACAATCAGGGTCAAAGATCATCTTGCTTTTTCGGATCAGGGTCCGGTTAAAAGCGTCTTTTACGATGCCGACAATATCAAGGCCCAGACGGTCTGCCTTCAGGCCGGTCAAAGTATTCCTCCCTGCACCATGGAGCATGATGTATTGTTCTATTTCATAGACGGCTCCGGGCGCATCATTGTTGACGGGGATGTGGCGACTGTTCATGCAGGAACATGTGCAGTGGTGCCCAAGACGGCCCAATCTCGCAGCATTGAGGCAACAACCAATATGAAGATACTGGCGGTGCAGGCGGTGGTAAGATGAACAAACTGAAAACCATCGGCGTTGCCGTAATGCTGGCGGCGGTTCTGGGATGCGGGGCGGCCTTTGGCCAAACATCGCCCGACACGTTGACCCTGCAGCAATGCCTCGACATGGCAGAACGCCTCAATCCCGACCTCGGTTTCCAGTCGGCCAAGGTAGCCGAGGCCGAAAATAAGGAAAAACAGCAGGTGGGCGGGCTGTTGCCACAGCTCGACGCGAGTTTAAGCTATACCAGATACCACGAACAGCTGCCAAGCAAACGGACGCTGTTCGGGCCGTCGCTGGACGATTATTACGCCGAGGTCGGTCTGCGGCAGATTCTCTTTGATGGCGGCAAGAATTATTTCAGCTGGCGCGGGGCGCAGGCGGCGCTTTCGGTTGAGAGGTCGCGGCTGAACGCCGTCCGATTACAGATCCGGACCGCGGTGCGGAAGGCCTATTACGAACTGGCCCGCACCGTGATGTCGGCGGCCGTCCAGCGGGAGTTGGTGTCCAAGCTCCGCGAGCAGTATGCCGTGGCCGAATTGCTCTACGCCGGGGGCAAGACGTCTAATGTCGATGTCTTGCGGGTGGAGACACAGCTTGAGGCGCAAAGGGACAACCTGGAAAACCTCGAACAGCTGGCGTACGCACGGGCGTTGGGGTTAGGTCAGACCCTCGGCCTCGACCGCCCGGTATGGCCGAAAGATGAACTGGCTGAGCCGGCCGTTTTGGCAAAGCCGAACGATCGGTGCGCCGCATCCGGTTTCAAAGAAAACCCGGAGTTGGACGGCGCGCGGACAGGGATTGAAAAAGCCCGGCAGGAGAAGTCATCGGCCCGGGGAGAACTGATGCCCTCGGTGACCATGCGCCTGAACTATAACCGCGAGGATCGCGAGTTGTTCCCAAACCATCCGAATTGGCAGGCCGGGGTAACGGTGAGCGTGCCGCTGTTTAAGGGCGGAGCGACGCTTGCTCAGATCCGGCAAGCGGACAACCGTATAACCCAGGCCGAGCAAACGTACCGCAAGACGGAGCTGGCCATCTCCCTCCGCTATCAAACATCCCGGGCTGCCTACCTTGATAAACTGAACCGGCTGAAGACCATCCACCGCCTCGTCGAATTGTCCCGCCAGTCGCTCCTGGCTGCCGAGGTTCGGTATGGTGGGGGAAAACTCAGCACGATGGAGCTGTTCGATTCGCAATTGGCCTGGTCTAACGCCGAACTGAATTACACGAACACCCTGGCCGAGCTGCTTTCCACGGCCGCAGAACTGGAAGGCATATGCCCCGGTGTATTTGATGAGGAAACCAAATGACAAAACATTTCATTATCGCCGCTTCGGTTGTTACGGCTTTGATGTTTTTTGTTGGATGCGCGCCCAAAGCCAAGCCGGCGGAGAAGGTCTTACCGGTGAGAGTGTCCCCGGTTAAACCGCAACTGATAGCCTCCACCCTCAAGCTATCGGGCACGGTTGACGCCAAACGGAGGGCCACGGTCATCGCTCCGGCCGAGGGCAACATCGGCTCCCTGGCCGTTGCCGAGGGCCGCCGGGTTCTCCAGGGACAGGTGCTTTGTTACCTGGCCACGACGGAGTATCAGAACATGCTGGGCCAGGCCGAGGCCGAGCACCAGCGTCTGTCGGCCTTACAGCAGCGGGCCCCGGTCGAGGAAAAAGAAACGCTGGCGGAACAGGTTCGTCGGGCCGAAGAAAGGGTGGCCGCCGCCCGCAAGCTGTATCAACCGGTGCCGGTCGTCAGTCCGATAGGCGGAACCGTTATCGCCATCCTCATCGAAGCAGGCGACAACGTTTTGGCCAAGCAGCCGCTGATGGATATTGCCGACCTCTCTTTTCTTATCGTCAGAACCGCGGTCTCGGCCGACTATCTGAGCAAAATGCGGAAAGGCCAGCCCGCGTTCGTGACCCTCCAATCGGAGGACAACCCGCTCAAGTCCTGCCTCATCGGAAAGATTACTCCCAGTGTCAGGATTGAAAGCCGGACCGCCGATATTGAGATAAATCTGCCGCACGGCGTCGCCGCCCTGCCCGGCGAGGCGGCCGAAGTCGAACTAATCGCCGAACAGCACGATCGGGCGCTTGCGGCGCCAAGCGATGTCGTGATGACCCGGCCTGATGGATCAAAATATGTATTCATCGTCAGCGGCGGCCGGGCCAAGATAGTACCCATAACGCTCGGCATCGAGACTAACGAAATGGCCGAAGTGTTATCCGGCCTGCGTGCCGGGGATTCCCTGGTGGTTTGGGGCCACGAGAATCTGAAGGACGGCGCGGCCGTAAAACTGCCGGAGCCGGCGAGCGGCGAAACGAAAAAGACGGGCGGAAAATGAAGATCACTTCGCTGGCTTTGAGAAAGCCGGTAGCGGTCATCGTGCTTCTGATTACCGCCTGGGTGCTGGGCATCCTATCGTTCGGCCGCCTGCCGGTCAATCTGTTGCCGGACATTACGTACCCGTTGGTCAAGGTATATGTTTCCTGGCGAGGAGCCACTCCCGAGGAGATCGAGGACAATATCGCCGACGTGGTGGAGCCCAAGGTGGCGACGGTGGATAACCTGGACTACCTGGAGACCCAGTGCAGCGAAGGGCTGTATACGCTATTGGTCAACTTCGATTACAGCGCCGACCGGGATATCGCCTTCCAGGACGTGCTGGCCAAAATGAGCCAGGCCCGAAAAAACCTGCCCAAAGACGCTGATGAGCCGCTGATCCTCAAAGCCGATCCCTCGCAGCTTCCGGTGATGGACCTGATCGTGACCTCGGAGGTCTGGGACATGGTCAAGCTGCGCACCTGGGTGGAGCAATACCTGCAGCTTCAGTTTACGGCGGTGCCGGGCTGCGCCGGGTCCGAGGTCTCCGGGGGGGCCCGACGAGAGATACGGGTCTACCTCGATCCCTTTAAAATGCAGGCGCTGGGCATCGGATTGGAAAAGGTGGCCCAGCGGCTGCGCGAGGAAAACGTAGAATTAGCGGCCGGGCTGGTGACGTCAGGGCGCCGCGAATACACGGTCCGGACCATGGCCGACTACCGGTCGGTATCCGAGATCGGAAGCCTGCCGGTGACCGTTGACAAGTTCGGGCGGTCGGTTCTGCTGCGGGACATCGCCGAGGTGCGCGACGTCAGCGACATCCAGCGGGTGATCACCCGGCTGAACCGGCGGGAGGGTATCAAGCTTTCATTATTCAAGCAGGTGACCGCCAATACCCTGGAGGTGGAAAAGGCGGTTAAGCAGAAGCTTGAAGAACTGCGATCGGTGCTGCCGGCCCACGTCAATCTGGGGGTCATCTACAACCAGGCCGACTATGTCCGGGCCGCCAACAACGGGGTGCGCAATGCGGCCCTGATCGCCGCCATCCTGGTGATGCTGGTGGTCTGGTTCTTTCTGGGCCATTGGCGGCAGGTGACCGTCATTCTTATCTCCATGCCGGTATCGCTGCTGTTGACCTTTGCCGCCATGCAGGCGCTGGGGTTCTCCATCAACATCCTTTCGCTGGGCGGGCTGGTGCTGGCCATCACCGTCATCCTCGACCAATCGGTGATCGTGCTGGAGAACATCGGCAGACTGCGGGAGGAACAACGGGCCGAAAAACAACCTACGGGCGAGGGGCTGACTTCGCTCTGTCAGCGGGGCACGGATGAAGTGGCCCGGGCCCTGTTTTTTGCTGTGGCCTCGTTCATCGTGCTGTTCCTGCCGTTCCTGATGGTGCCCGGCCTGGTCAGCTTGCTGTTTCACGAGCTGATCATCATCGTAGCGGTGGCCATCGCCTCCTCGATGCTGGTGGCGCTCACCGTTACTCCAGCATTCGCCAACAGGTTCCTGCCCAAAACCGGCTACCACAGCATCTCCTGGGGTGAAAAAATTGTAGACCGCCTCAAAGCCATTTACGCCGCATCGTTGGATTGGGCCCTGGACAGGAAATGGTGGATTCTGTTCGCCACCGTCATCCTGTTCGCCGCAGGCGTCGTCCTGCTGTCGGTCAGCGGCAGCGAATTTCTGCCTAAGGCCGACGACGGGATGGTGACGGTCAAAGTCAAACTGCCGACCGGCAGTTCGCTCGCCCAGACAGCCCTGGTGCTGAACAATATCGAGACGGAGGTCAAGGAATTGCCGGCGGTTCAAAGCTTCTCCACCTTGGCGGGCGGCCGGATCTGGGGCCTGGTGACCACCGAGGTCGCCAACGAGGGCGAGGTCAACATCCAACTGGTGCCCAAGGTCAAACGAAAGTTGAACACCGACCAATTCGTCGCCCGGTACGCCGATCAGATCCAGAAATCGGCCAAATATCCCGGCGTCCGGGTCAAGATGTTCCACACCAAAATGAAGGGCATCCGTCAGACCGGCGATTACGACGTCGAGATCGAGCTGTATGCGCCTAAAACCGTATCGCTACAGGAGTTGTACGCCAACGCCGCTAAAATACAGGCGGCCATCAAAGATGTGCCCGGCCTAGCCAATCTGGATGTCTCGGTCGACCTCAGCAAGCCCGAGATGCACCTGGTGGTGAACCGCGACCGGCTCTATGACCTGGGCATCACCGCCAACCAGGCGGCCCAAGCCCTTAAAACGTACATCGACGGACAGGTGGTTACCTATTATAAGGAAGGCGCCTATTATTACCCGGTGCGGCTTGTCGTTTCCGAGTCCAAGGTGCGGGGCCGGGAGGATGTATGGAACTTTCCCCTGGCCGTCAAGGGCGGTCCGGTGGCGGTGCGCGACATCGGCGCCGTCCGTCAGTATGTCGGCCCGCTGGAGATAGACCGCAAGGATCAGATGCGGTTGCTGAAGGTGACCGCGTCGGTGGTCGGCGCCGATATCGGAAAAACGACGGCCGAGGCCTACCGCCGGATAAAGGCCATCGACCTTCCGCCAGGCTGCTTCATCAAGTCGGGCGGACAGGCCCAGATGATGCAGGAGAACAACCGGGCCATGGTCCTGATATTAGCGCTGGCTCTGTTCTTTGCTTATGTCATCCTGGCGGTGCAGTTCGAATCGTTCGGCTGGCCCCTGCTGGTGCTGGCGCGGATTCCGCTGTCGGTCACCGGCATCTCACTGGCGCTATTCTTCACCGGTACGCCCCTGGGGGTGACGGTGCTGATCGGGGTGCTGCTGTTGGGCGGTATCGAGATCGTCCACGGCGTGGTATTGCTGGCTCTGGTCCGGGAACAGTTGGCCGGGGGCGCACCCCTGCGGGAGGCGTTGATGCGGGGGGCCACCCTGCGCCTGCGCCCCATTCTGATGACAGCATCGGTGGGCATTCTCGGCCTTCTGCCCCTGTCGCTCAATTTCCATGAGGGTACCGAGCTGTTGCAGCCGATGGCGGTCGGCGTCATCGGCGGCCTGCTGTTCTCCATGTTCCTGACCTTCTACTTCATGCCGGCGGCGATTCTGGCGTTTACCAAAGCGCCGCAGCAGGCCAAAGGCAACAATGACGATTAAGATTCGAGAACAATTATGAAAAACATTCAAACCGATTCACAAAAAATTAAACAAATACTTGGCTTAACCTCTTCGCTGGTAGGCGTAAAATTCATCGCCTCCGAAGCGGCTTTGACGGCGGGCGTTGAAAAGCTCAACGGTCACCGCTATTGCCAGGCACTGATGAAAGCCCGGCATGGAGGGCACGTAATGCTGGACGCCGAAGGCATTGCCTGCCCGGCCGCCGCCGCTGCTTTTGGTTTTAAACCCCTGCCCGAAGGACTAAAAACCGGCAAGGGACTGGTGGGTTTTGGCATTGTGAACGAAGACGCTACGGCCAAAGCCATGTTCGAAGGAATGACTACTTTGCCACAAGGGGAACTGAAAGCCCTGTACCTTTTTCCTCTTGATACCGCAACGGTTGAGCCCGACATCGTGGTAGTGGAAGACGAAACCGAAAAGCTGATGTGGTTTGCCCTGGCCAACCTTAACGCCAACGGCGGACAACGGGTAGAGAGCAGTACCGCCATTTTACAGGCTACCTGTGTTGATGCCACTCTTATTCCTTATGTGAAACATAATTTCAACATGAGCATGGGCTGTTACGGCTGCCGGGATGCCACCGATATTGGTCCGAATGAAACCGTGCTGGGTTTCCCCTTTAAAGACTTTAAGGCCATTGTCCAAAGCCTGGAGTTTTTAAGCCAAAAAGCCATCCCCAATTCGAGGGGCAAAAATGCAATGGCGATGCTAAAACGCAAAGAAGCGGAGGAAAGCAGCAAGAACGATCCTTTTAATAAGTGAAGACTTGACGGAATAAAATCAAGGACAGACTTTTCGCAACAGCGGAATAAACATCGGCAACGCCGAATTCAACAAATAACAACAAACCAAGGAGCTCCCATGAAACGCATCGTCGTACTCTTGATGCTGGCTGTCGCGATCCCAACCGGGACGGCGCTGTCCCAGCCCAACGGTTTCGATAGTCAATTAAGCGCTCTGCGGAAGGACATCATCGCCGTGTGCGGACGGCTGCAGGCCGGCAAGCCTGATGGCGGGCCCGCCCAATTGACGGCGGCCATAGACACCATCGTAGCCGGGTGGAACGTCCTGAAGGGATCGTACCGGGATAATCCGCCGGAGGTCTATGCCAATGACCCCGCCTGGAAAGGGTATTTTGTCGAAGCCGATGACAACTTTTCACTGATGCGAACGAAGGCGGCCGAAGGCAATTACAAGCGGGCCGTTCAGTTCTGCGGGCTGAACTGCGCGCTGTTTGTAAAAATCCACCAGGTCAACGGGGCTGAATCCGTCACCGACCGTCTGTTTTCTTTGCGCCAGGCCGTCAAGACCGTCCAGGCCATGGTTGCCGCCGGCAACCGCCGCGGGGCCAAGCTGTTACTGAAACGGCACCGAACAGACTTCGACAATATGCCGGGTGTTAAAATATACGGGATCGAAGGCACGGAAATCAGGTCGGATATTAACCTGTTGAAGGAGGGTTTCATCGCTCTGATAAAAACGCTGGATGAGGAAAACAGGGAAGTGGTTAATGATGTATTCGTTAAATATCTTGCAAAATTCAATGGTATCTATGTAAAATATATATAACGACGGGTGCAACCTTAGATCCTGTAAGAAAATGAGCAAGCTTACTCCACACCAGGCATGATGTCCACTTGATGCCCCTGGATTCCCGTCCCGCCCCGATAAATCGGGGCAAGCGGGAATGACGACATCCTGCGGGGAAAGAGGACATCTCTTTCACGGTAAGGCTTGGGCCAAGGTGCAAAGGAATGACAAACAAATCAATTTAAAATGTAAGGTTCAAAATGAAAGAGACCGTTAAGCTGCTGAAGGCCCTGGCGGATGAGACCCGCTTGAGGATTATGCGGGTCCTGGCCAAGTGCGAGACCCACCTTTGCGTGTGCGAGATCGTGGACGCCCTGGGCCTGCCGCAGTACCTCGTTTCGCACCACCTGAGCATCCTGCGCCACGCCGGGGCCGTGGAGGACTCCCGGCAGGGGACCTGGGTGATGTACGCCGTCCATCCCCTGGCCTCGCCTGTCCTGGCTGCCCTCCTACCGTCACTCAAGGATAGCCTGAGCGGGGAGGTCATCGCCGAGGACGACCGGCGATTAGCCTCCCGTATCGCCCGGCGGGTGGAGGGGAAGTGCGTGGTGGGAATGAAGTGCTGCGGGAAATAAAAGAGGTAGAACAAACAAATCAATGCAAAATGTGGGATAAATCAAACAATTTGCAATGAATCTTTTCCTCGACCCTTTCTTCATTTGCCTGCCCTTCGTACTCCTTCTGGTCTTGATCGCGCTCCTGCCGCTCGCGGCTCCGCGCTTCTGGCACCGGAACCGAAACAAACTCCTGGTCTCGGCGCTGGTGAGCCTGCCGGTCCTGGCCTTCCTGGTCGGCTATCATCCCGCCGACCTGGGGGTAATCCTTTCCCACTATGTCTCGTTCATCGTTCTCCTGGCGGCGTTGTTCGTGATCTCCGGGGGCATCCTCGTGACCGGAGACCTCAGGGCGACTCCTCTGTCGAACACCGTTTACCTCCTGTTCGGAGCCGTGCTGGTGAACTTCATCGGCACGACCGGAGCGAGCATGGTGTTGATCCGACCCCTGCTCCAGACCGTCCGAGAACGTAAATTCACCTTTCATATCCCCGTCTTCTTCATCTTCATCGTGTCCAATATCGGGGGATGCCTCACGCCCCTGGGGGACCCGCCGCTGTTCCTGGGGTATCTCAAGGGGGTGCCGTTCACCTGGACGTTAAGCCTGCTCCCGGAATGGCTCTTCTGCCTCATCCTGCTGTTGGGCATCTTCTTCGTCTGGGACTCGGTCTGCTTCCGCAGGGAACGCCGGGAGGACATCCTGCGGGACCGGACCGAGATCACGCCCCTCGGGGTCGCCGGGAAATGGAACCTGCTCTTCCTCCTGGGCGTGGTGCTTGCGGTCTTCTTCCAGGTGCCGGCGCCCTTCCGGGAGATAACGATGCTCGCGATGGCGCTGCTCTCGCTCCGGTTCACGCCCAAGGAATTGAGGGCCCGGAACAAGTTCACCTTTTACCCCATCGCCGAAGTGGCGATCCTGTTCGCCGGGATCTTCATCACCATGGAGCCGGTGCTGAGACTGCTTTCGCTCCGGGGCTCGGAATTGGGCCTCACCAGACCCTATCAGTTTTTCTGGGCCACCGGCCTGCTCTCCTCCCTCCTGGACAATGCCCCGACCTACCTGACCTTCTTCTCCCTGGCCGAGAGCGTCACCCGGAGCGCCGTGGCCTCCACCCTGCCCGTCATCGCCGGAGTGCGGGTGGACCTGCTCCGTGCGATCAGCTGCGGGGCGGTGTTCATGGGCGCCATGACCTACATCGGCAACGCCCCGAACTTCATGGTCAAGTCCCTGGCCGAGGAGCAGGGGATGCGCGTGCCGCACTTCCTGGGCTACATGATGTATTCCGGGCTGGTCCTGGTGCCGGTGTTTCTAATGGTGACTCTGGTGTTCTTCTGGAGGTAAGGGCGCACGGCTTGAAGACCCCGATCTATCGGGAACAGGGGCGGGTGGAGGGGAAGTGCGTGATGGGGATGAAGTGCTGCGAGAAGTAAGAGAATCATTGTAAATTGATAAAGTGTAAATATCAAATTGAACGGCAATTAAACCGATGACTCAAACAAGTCCAGCTTCGCCCAAGCGGTTGAACGTCTTCGACCGCTACCTCACCCTCTGGATCTTCCTCGCCATGGCGGTGGGGGTTGGTTCTGGCTACCTGTTCCCCGACGTCGTACCGTTCATCAACCAGTTCAATGTCGGGACGACTTCCATCCCAATCGCCATCGGCCTCATCCTGATGATGTACCCGCCCCTGGCCAAGGTACGCTACGAGGAGATGGGCCCTGTCTTCCGCAACACCAAGGTGCTCGCGCTTTCGCTCGTCCAGAACTGGATCATCGGCCCGATCCTGATGTTCGGCCTGGCCGTGCTCTTCCTGCACGACAAGCCCGAGTATATGGTCGGCCTGATCATGATCGGTCTCGCCCGCTGCATCGCCATGGTCATCGTATGGAACGACCTGGCCAGGGGGGATTCCGAGTACTGCGCCGGGCTGGTGGCCTTCAACTCCATCTTCCAGGTCCTGTTCTACTCCGTGTACGCCTATTTCTTCATCAAGGTCGTTCCGCCCCTCCTGGGCCTCAACCTCGGCCAGGTGGATCTCTCCAAGATCACCATGGCGAGCATCGCCAAGAGCGTCTTCATCTATCTCGGCATCCCGTTCCTCGCCGGCATGATCACGCGGTTCTCGCTGATAAAGATGAAGAATAAGGAGTGGTTCCACACCAAGTTCATTCCGAAGATCAGCCCGATCACGCTCGTCGCGCTGCTCTTCACCATCGTGGTGATGTTCTCGCTCAAAGGCGAGAAGATCGTGCAGCTCCCTCTCGATGTCGTGCGGATCGCGATCCCGCTGCTCATCTACTTCGTGGTGATGTTCTTCCTATCCTTCTTCATGAGCAAGCAGGTCGGTGCGACGTACGAGCAGGCAACGACGCTCTCCTTCACCGCGGCCAGCAACAACTTCGAGCTCGCCATCGCGGTCGCCGTGGCCACCTTCGGCATACACCATGGTGCTGCTCTCGCCGCGGTCATCGGACCCCTGGTCGAGGTCCCGGTGCTCATCGGGTTGGTGAACGTGGCCCTTTTCTTCAAGAGGCGGTATTTCAAGACCACTGTCGTGACGGCGTAGATCGTTAAACAACTTAAAGCCGAGGAATGATCCGATGATCAAAATCCTGTTCGTATGCGTGGAGAACGCCTGGGGCTGCGGGGCCTGCAACCGCACCTGGCACTGGTTCGCGGACATGGAAAGAGTCCCGGCATGAAATTAGCGTTCTTCGCATCCCACCGCGGCAGCAACATGCAGGCGGTCATGGATGCTTGTAAAGAAGGGCGCTTGCAGACAGAGCCTTGCGTGGTGATCAGCAATAACAGCGACGCCGAAGCCCTCCAGCGCGCCGAGCGAGAAGGATTTCCTCATTATCACCTGAGCACTAAAACCCACCCCGAGCCGGAACAATTGGATGTAGCAATCCTCCAGGCGTTGGAGCGACACAAGGCCGAATGGGTGATCCTGGCCGGGTATATGCGCAAATTAGGACCGAAGACGCTCGCCCATTACCGGGGGCGCATCCTCAACATCCATCCGGCCCTGCTGCCCAAATATGGCGGGAAAGGGATGTACGGCACGCACGTCCACGAAGCCGTGATAGCAGCAGGTGAAAAAGAAACCGGGGTGACGATCCATCTCGTGGACGAAGAATATGATTACGGGGCAATCGTGGCTCAGTGCTGCGTGCCAGTTCGGGATGAAGATACGCCGACTACGCTCGCGGAACGCGTGTTAGCCTGCGAACATCGCTTTCTGGTGGAGACCCTGCAACGGATTCAGACGGGAGAGCTTAAACCATAAGGAAAATGATGACCAAGATCCTGTTCGTCTGCGTGGAGAACGCCTGCCGAAGCCAGATGGCCGAGGGCTTCGCCAGGGAATACGGCAAGGGCAAGGTCGAGGCTTACAGCGCAGGGACACACCCTGCCAAGCAGGTGAACCCGAACGCCGTCAAGGCGATGCAGGAAGCCGGAATCGACATCTCGCGACAGACCTCCAAGGGATTTGAGGCCCTGCCGTCCTTGGAGTTCGATTATGTAGTGACCATGGGCTGTGGGGACGAGTGCCCAAACATCCCGGCCAATCAGCGATTAGATTGGAAGATACCCTCGCCCAAAGGGAGGCCGCTGGAGGCGTTCATCACCACGTCGAACCTGATCAAGAACCACGTGAGGACGCTGCTTAATTCTCTGGATAAAGCCTAAACATCGAGGAGAAAAGGAATGATGCGCATCGCAGTGGGAGGGTTGGTTTTCCTGATTCTGGCTTTGGTCAGCCAGGCGGCTTGGGCCCAGACCGAGGCCGAGACCCAGGCCAGTGTGCCGGAGCTGGATAAACTCCATGAGGTCATCTATCCGATGTGGCACGTGGCCTATCCGAATCGGGACACGGGAAAACTTCGTGAGCTCTGGCCGGACCTCCAGAAGGACATCGCGGCCCTGGAGAAGGCCGAGCTGCCCGGGATCCTGCGCGACAAGAAGGACGCCTGGCAGAAAGGCCTCGAGAACCTGAAAGCCACGGAGAAGGCCTATGGCGAGGCCCTAGACAAGGGCACTCCGGAGAGCAAGCTCAAGGCCGCGGAACAGCTTCACTGGGCCTACGAGGTGCTGATGCGGACCATCCGGCCGAGGCTCAAGGAGATGAACGCCTTCCATGAGGCCCTGTACAAGATCTACCACTACTATCTGCCCAACAAAGATCAAAAGTCCTTGAAGGAGATCCTGCCCACACTCAAGGCCAAGATGGATACCCTGGACCAGGCGACCTTGCCACAATACCTCGCCCCGAAACAGGAGGGGTTCACCAAGGCCCGAGCCGAGCTCTCCAAGAAGGTGAAAAGGGTCGCCGCAGTGGCCCCGAAGGGGAACTGGACCTGGACCCAGAAGGCGATCGAGGAGATGCACACGGCGTATCAGGCCCTGGAGAAAACCTTTGATTAAAACCACCGGCAGCCATAATCATGAACTATTATTATCTTCATATGCTGAGCCTTTTTAAGTCGTTGAAGAACTCTAAAATTAAAAAAAGGAGGGCCATTAATGGCTTGGCTGACCGGCTATCCCCGCGACAAGGTGGACTGGGGGCCGACGATAGACCCCGAGAGGTGTATCGGCTGCGGGATGTGCATGAACTGCGGGAGGAAGGTGTTCGACTGGGTGGAGGGGCGATCCGTGGTCGCCCGGCGCCTGGACTGCGTGGTGGGATGCCAGACCTGCGGTAATCTCTGTCAGGGGGACGCGATCACCTTCCCTGATATTAAGGGAATCCAAGAGCTCTACAAGCGGGAAGGAATCTGGGCCAAGGTACAGGACGACCTGATCGCCAAAGGCGTGATCGACTGATACGACAAAGGAGGAATTCTATGAAACTTATTCAAGCCCACCTTCCCCTCGCCCAGGACGCGATCAACCAACTGGCAGGGGAAGCCATGAAGGAAGGGACCCTGTCCACCAAGGTGAAGGAGTTGATGGCCGTGGCGCTCTCCATCGCGGTGCACTGCGAGCCCTGCATCAGGGTCCACCTGCGTCGCGCCCTTCAGGCCGGGGCCACCGAGGCCGAGCTGGCCGAGACCCTGGCCGTGACCGTGCTCCTCGCGGGAGGGCCGGCCGAGGTCTGGCCCCGGCGGGTGATCGAGGAGGAGCTGAAAACAAACGCCCCCCTGCCGGAGAGCGGCTGCTGCGGAGGCGGGGCATGAGACTCTGGAAAGGTCTAACGGCCCTCAGCCTTTTAGGTATCCTGGTCGTGGCTCACGCCCCGGCCCAGACCGGGACGGAGACCAAGGCGACGGTCCCGGAGCTGATGAAGTTCCGCGAGGTCATTGATTCCCTCTGGCCCGCCGCTTATACGACGAAGGACACGGCCCTGATGCGCAAACTGTGGCCGGACATCCGGAAATATGGGACGGCCGTGGAGAAAGCCGAGCTTCCGGGGGCCCTGAGCGAGAAGAAAGACGCCTGGCAGAAAGGGCTCGCCAGACTCAAAGCCGCGGAAAAGGCATACGGTGAAGCCTTGGCCAAAGGCAAGATGGAGGACAAGCTCAAGGCCGCGGAGGACCTGCACACCGCTTACGAAGGCCTGGGGCTTGCCATCCGGCCCGTGATCAAGGAGCTGGTCGCATTCCAAGAGGTGTTCAACAGGATCTACCGCTCGTACCTGCCCGCCAAGGACGCCCAGGCGTTTAAGGAGTCCCTCCCCCTGCTCACCGCACGGATGGACACCTTGAACAAGGCGGCCCTTCCCAAACGCCTGTCCGGGAAGCAAGCGGAGTTCGACAACGCCCGGGCCGTGCTTTCCGAGAAGGTCCAGAAGGTGCTCCAGAACCAGCCCTGCTGCACCTGGACCTACACGGAGAAGGCCGTGGAGGAATTGAACGCGGCCTACCAGGCCGCGGAGAAAATCTTTGAGTAAGGAGAACCCATGCGCAAACTGTCCTGGATGCTGCTGTTGATCTTCCTGGGGACCCTTCCCTTCCCAGCCTGCGCCGTGGAGAAAAAGAAGGCCGTCCGCAAGGCCCCGAAGACCGGGGAAGCGAAGCCCCAAACGCCCGCTGCCCCCAAAAAGCTCCCCCTGCTCTTAGACTTCGGACGGGGGGTCTGTATCCCGTGCAAGAGGATGAAACCCATCTTAGAGGAGATGATAAAGGAGTGCGAGGGCAAGGCCGTGATCCGGATTTTGGACATCGACCAGGAGAAGGAGCTGACGGAGAAGAACAAGATCATGATGATCCCGACCCAAGTGTTCTACGACACCACTGGCAAGGAGATCTACCGGCATGTGGGGTTCTTCGAGAAGGACAGCATGCGGACTCACCTCCGGGCCCTGGGCGCGGTCTGCGTGTCGCCTAAGTGAGATAACGTGCCTTACCTCATCACACTCCTCAAAGCCGGGCTCCTAGCCCTGCTGGAGTACCTCTCGGCCCACGTCCTCACCTGCCTGGTACCGGCGTTCTTCATCGCCGGGGGGATCGCGGTGTTCGTGTCCCAGGCCAGCGTGATGAAGTACTTCGGGGCCAGGGCCAGGAAGGTTTTGAGCTACGCAGTGGCCTCGGTCTCGGGCACCATTCTCGCCGTGTGCTCCTGCACCGTGCTTCCCCTGTTCGCGGGCATCCATAAACGGGGCGCGGGGCTGGGGCCGGCGATCGCCTTTCTGTATTCCGGGCCGGCGATCAACGTCCTGGCCATTGTGTACTCGGCACGGCTGTTGGGCTTCGACCTCGGAGCGGCCAGGGCCATCGGTGCCGTCTCCTTTTCCATCCTCATTGGCCTGGCTATGGCCTTCCTGTTCCGGCATGAGAAACGACTGGGCGAGGACCTGCCTCTGATGGAGGAGATAAAGACCCGGCCTCTGTGGAAGACGACGATCTATTTCGCCGTGCTCGTGGGCATCCTTATCCTCGGGGCCGCCAAGCAGTGGCTCGTGACCGGGCTCTTGCTCGCCCTGCTCCTGCTTCTCCTCAAGCTCTGGTTCAAGAAGGAAGAACTCGGAGAGTGGATGCGCCAGACCTGGAGCCTGGCCTGGAAGATATTTCCCATTCTTCTGGCCGGGGTCTTCGTGGCAGGGATGCTCAAGGCCCTGCTGCCCGAGGCGTGGGTGCGGCAGGTGGTCGGGGGAAACGGCCTCGTGGCCAACCTCGTGGCTTCCATCTTCGGCGCGTTCATGTACTTCTCCACCCTGACCGAGGTCCCTATCGTGAAAGCCTTCTTGGACATGGGGATGGGCAAGGGGCCGGCCCTGGCCCTGCTCCTAGCGGGGCCCTCGCTCTCGCTCCCCAGCATGATCGTGCTCATCCGAATCCTGGGCTTGAAGAAGACCGGGGCTTATGTGGGACTGGTGGTCGTGATGGCCACGTTCACGGGGATGGGATTCGGCTTTCTATTTCCTTAACACACAAAAGGGGGAGACGATGGAAATCAAAGTGTTGGGCCCGGGATGCCACAACTGCAAGGAGTTGGAGAAGCGGACCATCAACGCCCTGGCCGAGATGGACGTGGCGGCGAACGTCTCCAAGGTCACGGACTTGAACGAGATCACCAAATACGTGATGTCCACGCCCGGGCTGGTGATCGACGGCAAGGCCGTATCCCAGGGCCGTGTGCCCACCAAGGAGGAGATCAAGCGCCTGATCAAAGCGGCCCAGAACCCATAACATGCAGGGATTACTGGAACACCTGACCGGGTTCCTGAGCCAGTCCCCCTGGCTGGCCTACGGGGGGGCTTTCCTGGCCGGGGTCGTGTCCTCCTCCAGCCCTTGCGTGCTGGCCGCCCTGCCCCTGGTCATCGGATACATCGGGGGGACCGCCAAAGGGAGCAGGAAACTGGCCTGGACCTACTCCCTGCTCTTCGTCCTGGGCCTCACGCTCACCTTCACCTTGCTCGGAGCCGTGGCGGGGTTGCTGGGCCGGCTGTTCGGAGTCACGGGAAAAGGCTGGTTCGTCGGAATCGGGGCCGTCCTCATCCTGATGGGCCTTCATCTCGCGGGAGTCATCCCCTTGAGGCTTCCGACCCCGCGCCTGTTGACTCCGGAGCGCTCCGGGGCGATGGGGGCTTTGCTGATGGGGCTCCTGATCGGGGCGGTGTCCTCGCCCTGCGCGACGCCGGTCCTGGTCGTGATTTTAGCCCTGGTGGCGACCAAGGCCAAGGTCCTCTACGGGATCAGCCTGCTCTTCGCCTATTCCATCGGCCACTGCGCTTTAATCTTTTTAGCTGGGGTGGCCACCGGGTTCGCCCAGGCCTACCTCTCCTCAAGCCGGGTCCAGGCCGTTTCGCTGTGGACCAAGCGCGTGAGCGGGGCCATCGTGGTCTGCCTGGGCGCGTATCTTATTCTTACAAATCTTTAGAAAGGAGGGAAAAACCATGTCTTGCGATTGCGACTGCGGATGCGACTGCGGCAGCGGTACGGGCTTCCAGCGCCAAGTGTTGACCAAAAAGGAACGCCTGGAATGGCTGGAAAAGTACCAAGAGAACTTGAAGAAGGAACTGAGGGCGATCGAGGAAGAAGTCGGTCTGCTGAAGAAGAAGTGAGAGGCAAGAAGTAAGAAGTTAGAAGGGAAGAAAAAGGCGGGTCTGATAAACCCGCCTTCTATTGATTCGGTTAATTCTACAGGTAACCCAGCTCCTGCAGGTCGCCCATCCTTCACCTATCACGAAATAACGATCGAACCCCGTTCTGTTGGACGGGTTCAGCGATTAACCCTATCCTGCGCCACCGGTAGTGTACTTACCGGCACGCCCGGGACGGCCCTCGGGTTCAATATCAACTATGATCGCTTTCGGTCCGAGCGCGCCAGCTATTACCATTCGGTTTACCGCTGGCCCCAGGGCCTAAATGAGACGGTGGACTTAAACGAGACCACCTTTGATGGGCGAGGCTACACCTTCGAGGCCGGAATGCTCCATGAGTCCGGGGAAACCCTCGAGATCGGAATGAAGGTGGGCATCTCTGGGGAATGGCACGGCCAGGGGAACGCACTCCTCTATAACTACTATTACTACCCTCCGTACGACACGCTCCAGGATACAGCTAGGGTCTATGAGCAATCCGGAAGAGGCTCTTTCCAAGGGTTTGTGCCTTCGCCAGCCTATCTCTCCCTTTCGGGTGGTTCAGAAAAGGGGGGCAGGTCAGGTTGGGGTTTTAAGGTTTGGGTAGTTGCCATTCTCCCTTTGACCCTACATTTTCCTTATCCCCTTCTTCCAGGCCTACGGCACGATGGCCTCGCCCCCTTGCTTTTAGCGCCATATTCTTTATATAATTCAAATAGAATGAATCCCGAACCTAAAGACATTCCGCCCTCAGCCGAGAGCTTCACCATCCTGGTGGTGGACGACGAGCCCCTCACCCGGGAGGTGGTCGAAAAGGAGCTGATCCAGGAGGGCTACCGGGTCGTCACGGCCTCGGAAGGCCAGGAGGCCCTGGTCAAGGCCGACACCCCGGCTCTCTGGGGGCCCCGGGGGATCCCGGACCTGATCGTCTCAGATATCATGATGCCGGTGATGGACGGGTACGAGCTCTGCCAGCGGGTCAAGCAGGACCCCCGGCTCAAGCCTGTCCCGTTTCTGTTCCTCACGGTTAAAAGAGAGGCCAGTTCCCGGGCCCGGGCCTTCCTCCTGGGCTGCCAGCGCTACCTGGTCAAGCCCTTCAACCGCGCAGCCCTCATAAAGGCGGTGAACGACCGGCTGCGAGACGCCCGTCAGACCCGGGAGCTGATGGGTTATTTCACGAAATCCTTCGCCGGCAGACTGTCGGACTACTCGGTCCTGGCCCTGGTGGACATGTTCCTGCTCGGGGCCTGGACTGGGACGCTCACGGTCAACGCCCGGGGAAGGGAGGGCCGGATCGAGTTCGGGTCCGGCGAGATCGCCCGGGTCGAGTGGGGAGAGCAGGATGGCGAGGAAGCCCTTACCCATCTCCTGGTCCAGATGGAGGGGACCTTCCAAGCGAACCGGACCCCTTCCCCGCCCTTGACGAAATCAACTTAACCTCCCGAATTCCTGTCCTTAGTTGGGGGAGGAGGCCGGTTTCCGGGCCTCCTCCTTTTGATGCCGTTCGCGGGAAGGATCAGCGACGGATCTGCTTTTGCCGCAAACTCAGCTGGGCCTGGCAAATAGGTTAGGAATGTGCAGCCTTCTGGCTGGCTTGAGGTTAAGTTTATTCTCGACCTGCTATCTTGAGTCTTAGTCCCTTCGTCATGTAAAGGGATTCGTATGAACCCGGCAAAAGCTCAGCCAGCATTTTCTCATTGATTTTTGATGGTCCTTTAGGGTATAATATGCTATCAGGTAAGTGAATGGCAAGACCCTCTGGGGTCACGCCGAGGCCCCGAGGTCTCGGCTATTTTTATTCCCGTTCGCTTAGGTTTATTCTAAGAGGGAGGAACTAAAAAATGAAAATAGGTTTCTATAAGGATGAAGATGAGGGGAGCAAAACCAAGGGATTGTATTGGTTAGTGGTCAATGGCCATGGTCCCCTGGGTTTCACCGAAGCAGAATTCCAGGAAGTGCTTCAAATTGCGAAAATGGTGGGGTTTGCTGGCCATACTACGCTTCGAGATTGGCTTAAACACCATGCTCCGTCGTTCTATGCCCAGGCCATCACTGACCCAGATCCTCAGGGAGTGGTTATAAAGCTGTTACAACTGTTGCAGAAACATCAAGGGCCTTTCCAGCCAGAGGAAATAGATTAACCGGAGGCAGAGTTCTATGGGTTATTCCCGTAAGCTTCTGCTTTCATAACGTTGGCAACCGTGCTCCGGAGACTGACTTGATCTCCGGCTATTCTTTGCCTATGAAAATAGGATTAGTGGGCTTATGGATAGAATACTTAATGGAGAGAACAAAAAGAGTGCACCTTGAGCTCCAAGCTCTTTTGGGCAAGGAAAATGATGGGAATAGGACAAGACAGCAGTTCGGATAAACAGGATGCAACAAAAAAGGATGCGAGTCCTATAGTCAGGACTTGTATTACGAATGGCGCACCCTTTAAAGACAAAGACGGAAAATGTGACCTTACCTATTTGTACCGTCATTTAATAGCAAAAGATAAAGAGGCTCTGGCGTGCAGTTTCAGAAGTGAAACCGGAACATGTCTCTTGAATAAGGAAACAATGACTCAAGAACAAATAGATATATTAGTACAAATGGTTTTAGACGACCAAGGGAAGTTAAATAAATAATACGCTCAAGCCACCCCCATGATCCCTGCTGTGCTTAGCTTGACTTTCCCCAGTGAATCAAGGGGGCTAAGATTCGGTTTTATTACGGGGTTCCGACCGATGCCGACACGGTCCGGACTTGTTTGGCGGACGACCCCATCAATCCTTTTCCGCATCCCGCGCCCGCGGGGATGCCTTTGACCATCACCCACCGGGCCCAGTCCCCAGGCCGCCGGATGAGGCCAGGGCCCTTTGGCAAAACGGCCACGGCCCTGATCACGGCCTGAAGAAAAGACGCGGGAATCTTCCGCAGCCGCTTGCAATCTCTACCTTGAATCGGATATCATTCTGACATAAGTGACCCTTGAGGATTGGTCGCCGCTTTAAACACCACATCATCGGAGGGCGGGCTTTTGGAGAAGCGGGGTCTCATCGGACGCATCCTTGTTGAATTGGGCCATGTCAAGCTTGAGCAGGTGGAAGAAGCATTGAGAAAACAGGGTGCCTACCCCGGGCTCAAGCTCGGTGCGATCCTCATCACCATGGACGCTCTGAACCCGGAGCAACTGGATCAGGGGCTCAAGGTCCAGGAAAGTGTGAGGAGGCTGGAGCGGGATGGAAGCTGAAAGCCGGGGATGGATGACATGACGACACCGTATCCCAGTGAAGGGGAGAAAGACGGGACTCCCTCGGCGACCCCGGAGGGTTCGGGGAAAATGGCGTGGAAACTGATCGGACAGATTCTGGTGGAGAAAGGGTATACTACGTTCGAGCAGGTGTTCGAGGCCCGGAGGATTGACCTGCCCCCAAAGTATGTACCACCCTCAGTGTTACTTTTTTCATGCTGCGTCGGCTACCTGGGGGTGTAGCGGATCAGGGCCCACGGGCAACGGTTCGTACGCCTCGGGTGCCGGAGGCCTGTAATTCAAGGAGCTGTGCGGGCGGAAGGTATTATACTCCTGCCGCCAGCGGGCTGTCAATACCCGGGCCTCCAGCAAGGTATCCAACAACTCCCGGTTCAGGAACTCGTCCCGGAACTTCCCGTTGAAGGACTCGATGTACCCATTCTCCCACGGGCTTCCCGGCTCGATGAATGCGGGCTTCACGTCCAGCCGGGATAGCCACCTCCGGACGGCCTGGGCGGTGAACTCCGGCCCGTTGTCGGAGCGGAGGTGCTCCGGGACCCCCCGGCTGACAAACAGCTCGGTCAGCCGGTCAAGCACGTCTTCGGAGGTGAGGCTCCGGGCCACGTCGATGGACAGGCACTCCCGGGTGTACTCGTCCAGGATGTTCAGGAAGCGCAGCGGCCGCCCGTCGCTGGTCCGGCCACTCTGGAAGTCATAGCTCCACACGTGGTTTTTCCGCTCAGGCCTCAACCGCACGCAGGACCCGTCGGAGAGCCACAGGCGCCTCCGGGGCCTCTGCCGCTGGGGCACCTTCAGCCCCTCCGCCCGCCAGATCCGCTCCACCCGCTTGTGGTTCACTCTCCACCCTTCCCGGCGCAGCAACTCGCTCACCCGCCGGTACCCGTAGCGGCCGTACTGTCTGGCCAGCCGGACGATATCCTCTACCAGCCGCGGCTCGTCATCAGCAAGCCGTATGAAGTACCGCTGTGTCGATCTCGGCTGCCCCAGGGCCCGGCACACTCGGCGCTCGGGAACGTGCAGGTCCTCCACCACCCGCTCCACCGTCCGGCGCCGCTTGGCCGGGCTCAACAGTTTCCCGAGGCGGCCTCCTTCAGTATCTGGTTGTCCAGCGACAGGTCCGCCACCAGCCTCTTCAGCCGGCTGGTCTCCCTCTCCAACTCCTTCAGCCGCCGGGCCTGGTCCACACGCAGCCTTCCGTACTCCTTCCGCCAGCGGTAGAAGGTCACTTTGGTCACTTCGATCTTCCGGCAGACCTCCTCGACGTTAACACCTTGGCTCAACAACACTTCGGCCTCCCGAAGCTTCCCGATGATCTCTTCGGGTCGGTACTGCTTCTGCGCCATCTCTGACCTCCCTGGGTTGGGTTTCCAACGACGATCCAGGCTGAAATTGTAACATACTACCTGGACCAGTTCTAGGGGGTCAGGTCACCAGGTTTTGGTGTTTCCTGGTAAACTTCATGAACGTGTCAATTTCCTTCTGCGTGAAATCGTTTCTATATCCCCTTTCGATTATGAGGAATTTGAGGTTTCTCGGTAGAGGGATTCTTTCCCTTCCCCAATACGTGAATTTGTCGGAGATCAGGACCTTGTCGTAGCGCAAATCGCGTCTCTTTGTGTTCTCTTTCTCCGAATTATATTTATGGCTGTGAGACGAACGGAGATGTCTACAAGAACTTCCGGGGGGCTGGTAGGAATTGTCGCCTTTCCGCACCTTTTCATTCTTTGATCTCTTATTGGGTATCTTTTTTTTAAATTTCGTATCCTTAAAATACTCCTCGAATGTCTCCTTCTTATCCGTGACTTTCATGAAATATACTACCGGGTTCCCTTCCTTTTTCGGCCCTAGGCCGACGACCCAGTCTTCTATTTCAGCCGAGGACCGGATCCCAGGAACATCACGGATAGGTTTGCAATGCGCCAGCGTACATATACCCCAGAATGGGTTCGGAGCGAATCCCGTGTCATGGTCAACGATGTAAGAAAAGAGTCTCATTCTTCTCGCCCTTTCTTATTTGGCAGTGAAGAACGTAAACTTACCTGCCCCCATCCTTTGTCTCCCTCAAAATGCCTCTTCCCTCCTGCTTCGACTACATGGTGGTTCAGCGAAGTAGGACCCACGTGCAACATTCTAAAGGCCTCGGGTATCGCTGACCGATAGAGCTTGGCAGGAGTGGGCGGAATAGGGTTCACTGCGTTGTTGTTAGGCCTCCATGACCCATAGTTCTGATATTTGAGTTTAGCGAAAAGTACACCCGTCTTTGGTCCTGCCTGCATTGATGATTTCATCCAAGTTCTGTGGCCATAGCATTTCGCGTATTCCTTCTGTGGTCTTGTAATTCATCCCAAGAGCATAGCCGTATCCGTAGCAGTTGTAGAGAGCAATGGCCCTTTGTTCCTCCCGAATGGTACGGCAGCGCAAAATGGCATAGTAGAGCATCATTTTGGCCGCGTTTCTTCCGGCCTCGGCAGGTGTCATCTTCTCCCATCCTTTCGGTACGGATCTCGAGTAGATGATCTCGCCGATCTTCTCCATGTACCAGAAGGTCATCTCGTAGGCGGCCTCGGCAAGCGCCTCCTTAGACCATCTCAAGGTAATACGCCACTCGCTATCACCGATTTGCGAAATCTCGTCATCCTTTCGTGGAGGCTCACCTGGATCGACGAGAAGCAAGCGGCCATTCTCGGATTTTTCGAACCGGAATGATCGTGGCAGCTTCCAGTCGCTGGGTAGAACACCAATACGTATAACCCGCCGATCCTTCCCAAAACCCACCTTGACCGCCTCAGCGGGATAGTCCACACCATTTACCTGCAGGCCTTGCGTTGCTCGTCTAAGATGCTGGTCGAGCTGTTCACGCAGACGACTTCCAGATTGGATGTATGACTTAACCTCCGCTATTCCCGCTACGGCAATACTTGAAGCTCTATCCGTTCTGTATTCTTCGATCAGAATGTACATGTCGGCACCCTTGAAAAAGCCTTTTCCCTTCGCCGGATAAACGCTCACCACATCGCCGACAAACAACCGGGCGTTTGGGGGTATTTCGCCGTCCCGCTGAAGCTGCTTCTGCAGGAGCAAGCAAGCTTTGGCAGCGAGCAACTCCGTGACCGCGCCTTTGAAGCAGTTAACCATGTGCGAATAGATGAATGTGATGGCGGAGGCGGATTCTTCGTCAGAGAGGCGCTGGCCGGCCAACTCTGTCGGGATTTCACCAGCATCCTCGTAAGGGCCTTTCAGTAGAAACTCCTGGAATAACCTGCCCCGTGGGTGTGACTCGATGTTGCGGATGGAGGCGGCGAGCGCTTGGCGGAAGATAAAAAGTGGATCGGTCCCGTTTGCGAAAACCGTACCGCCTGCCAACGCAAACTGTAACGCAGATTCCACATCTTTGCCCAGATCAGACCCGACAAGTTCAAAACCGATGGTGTCACCGAGCGATCTTGAATCAGAGATCACACTTGAGTCATCTCTTTATATAGGTGGCGCCCTTTGGAAATCAATCTGGACCTTAATGTGGCCTAACTCGCCATACCAAATCTCCCGGAGCTAAACCTACCCTATCTTCCAAATCGAGCTCTTGAAGAGCAAATATAATATCTTCCGGGGGTTGTTGCGTTATTTTTATAAAATCTTTTAATTGCTCATCCCAACTTCGGTAGTTACCATATTTCACCTGACAATATACTGATGCTTTTAGATTTTTTTTTGTACGTTCAGCTTTCATCTCTTCAACCATGCTTCTGGTTGCCTTAACATTTCTGACCATCAGAACCACATACACGGAAGTAACTGCCGCTAAAGCAAATGCTGCAATAACCCCCAAAGCCCCAGCGTTAAAATTTAACCACGTCCAAAAATTGCAATCCATACGCCCTCCTGTTTCTACCGGGGGACGGGGCTACGCCTCGTCTCCTCGTTGGTTTGTCGTTAGGGTTTCAAATAGATACCCAAACTACTCCGTAAACCGGGTTGAAGATGATAGGATGTGGGTTGTGTAATTTGATAACCTTCTTCTATTCTTATCCCGCCTTGTTTAAAAAGATGGAAGTCGTAACCCAAAAAGGGTTCAAGGCTGATAGATTGTTCAGTGTCCCAACTATGCGGTGTTGTAAAGCCCAGATGATACCCTGAGCCTACACCGAAATAAGGGGTACTGCTTTTCAATGGCCTATAAGCTATCCTTTCTGTTGCCATGATGAAATGGATTTTCCCTTCTTCGTTAGCCCCAATAAATCCTTCACTCTTCATCTTTGCGCTAACCCAATTCGCGTCAAGGCTAAGGTCCACATAGCGAAATGCCCAACCGACATCTATCCCGGCACCGAGAAAAGTCCCAACATTATCCTCAGCCTTTTTAAATGTAGGGATAAAATGAACAACTTTAATCCCGGTCCAGAAGCCACTACCACTGCAAAAATCAATACTCACCGCGAGCAGGAGAACCGTTAATAGAAAATTCCTCTTCATTTACTCCTCCTTTCTTCTTTCCGGGGGGGGGGGGGGGGGCCCCGCCCCCCGGTTTTTGTTGTTTGTTTTTGTTTTCGCCGGGCCGCCCGCAGGCGGCCCTACCGGACGGTTCCGATTATTAGAAGTAAACCCGGAGGTGGAGTTGCGGACTGATGCTTAGGTTAGCCCTTTCCTCCCACCCATGGGAAACAACAGACTTGACCCCTCCAACTCTCGTCCAACTCCGATTTATCGACAGCGAGAAGATATTGGTATGGGCTGCCAGCGTAAAATGCCAAGGCGTAAAATACTCCACTCCCCCGGCTATCCCCCCTTCACCGCCTGAGGAGTAGGAACCCAGGGTTTGGCCCACGTCGCTTTGGAAGTTGTAATGCAGGGATACATCCCAGTAAGGGGAAAGATTGGCCTGGGGCCGGGTGAACCGCCGGACCCGCGGGCCCGCAGAAATAGCCACCGCACGCCGCATGCTATTGAATTGGTGCGTGGAATCGATGCGGTCGTCCTGGTAATATTGATTGCCGCTGAGGTCCAGAATCCACGCCGTTCGTTCCGTCTTGCCTCGGATTAGAGCCGTTTCAAAAACAGACAGATTCGAAGTCCCAGACCCCACTCCCACCCCCAGCCCCCACTTCCCCTTGATGTCAATCGCCCCCGCTGTCCCGGCCAGGACCAAAAGCAGAACAACCAGAAAAAGCCTTCTCATCTCCTCCTCCTCTTTAGTTTGGGGGCGGAGGGTGACTCCGCCCCCTCGGTTGGTTGTTACCCTACGCCGTCACGGAGCAGCGGACGCTAAAGCCTATGTCGCATACACTGAAGCCTATGCCGGGGACGCTTGAGCCTATGCCGCATACACCGCCCTCAGTCCGGCTCCGTTAATCCGAATGCCCGCAAGATGAACGCCCTCCGCCTATCCTCCGAGACCAGGGGACCGGGGGGCATAGTCCTAACCAGGTTATACTGACCGTGGACTCCCAGAAAAATCTCACGTCTCCCCTTAGAAGTTTAGCTTCCCAAACTCCCCAAAATATTTGATAGCTGCTTCATCGTACGCACGAGCCGCTTCTTCCTCGGTCTTAAAATGCCCCAGATTTATTAGCTGACCCTTGGATGTGATGGATGCCTTCCAACCTTTTGGCTCCCAATTAACACCCTTAAACCGTGATCTTCCTATTTGGAAACGACCGTGTCCGTATTTTTTCATGTTTTGATGGTTTTGTAGGTGGGTGGCTATTCTTAGGTTCGACCTTCTATTGTCTAAAGGATCCCCGTTAATGTGGTCTACTTGAAGGCCGTCCCCCTTAGGAAGCCCCATGATTACCCGATGAAGGGTTTCTATAGTCCCGCTTTTGCAGCTATACCCATGGGCATACCCTCCCCCTGCCGAGACGCTCCACCTTCTCTTTGAAGCCCACTCGAAGACATCATCATCCACGAGGACGGCCCTCGGCTTTTCCCTCCCCGCCATAATGATTTTCATCCCAGCCCCTTCAGTCCGACGCAGCAAGCCGTTCGGCTATCGCAAGTACCCATTTGCTCCTTGTTTCCATTTTCCAGGCCGTTTCCCAATATTGCCGGGCTTCTTTACGCCGCTCTTGTTTATCTAAGTGCCTAGCCAAATTCTCAAGCGATACGACATCATTAGGCATTAATCTGATCGCTTCCTTCCACTCTTCTTCTGCCTCCTTTTTTCTCCCCTGTTTCCCAAGGGCGACCCCAAGACTATTGTGTGAAACTCCAGCATTTTTCGGGTTTAACTTAATCGCTTCCCTCAATTCCCTCTCTGCCTCAGCAAGCTTCCCCTGTTTTTCTAAAATTACCCCCAACCAGTGATGCGCCATGGCTTTGTTGGGGTCTAATCGCAGGACTTCACGGAATTCTTTCGCCGCTTCCTCCCATTTCTGTTTATTATCAAGCAATAGAGCAAGGCACCAATGCGCCCCTTCCATTTCGGGGTCTAATCGAATCGCTTCGCGATATTCTTTCTCCGCTTCGTCTATATTACCCTCTCCCTCATGGTCGACACCTTTGCTCCAGTGTGCACCAGCATTATTCGGGTTTTTCTCATTTTTTACTTCTTCAGCATTATCGGGACCCATGTGTCCTCTTCTTGAGATATTAAACCAGCACCATAAAGTGCCGAATCCGGGGGCCAAAGCAAACGACGCCGTGGCGAAGCCTGGGTGGCGTTGTTCTTCCCCCCGCCCCCATGCAGGAGCGCTTCGTCCGACGTCATTCTCGTCATGTCACCAACTCCTTCAAACCAGGTTTCCTTCCAGTTCCGTCAAACCGTGGCTTCTCAGGTACTACTATCCGTCAGAATACTACCACATAGGCTTCCGCTCTGTCAAGCAACGAGGAATTTTCCGGGCAAAGAAAAAGGTCTTGTTAGCCAAGACCATACCTAAGTGCCTCGAAAGTGACAGTAAATTTATGACCAATTTCTCATCGCCTTTTAAGCCCTCTTTTCCTTGCTGAAATGGTGTTAGTAAACATACGTGATGTACCAAAAAGCTTCCACCATCCAGCACAAAACTGATAATAATTGATTAAAACTGCACAATTACCGATCATTGTTTACCTGGGCTTTTCTGGTGTTTTCAATCAAAACCTTTTAACGTAACAAGATTATATATAATAGGTTATGAAAACTGCTAAAATGGCGGGGCCGACGGGATTCGAACCCGCGACCTCTGGCTTGACAGGCCAGCGTTCTAATCCAAGCTGAACTACGACCCCGTCTGAATTTTTGATTTCGGATTTGGGATTCGGGATTTCAAAATCCCTGAACCATCATTTCTCAACCGATTAACGGGCACTTTTTCCTTTCGTCGATGAAACCCGCTCCCATTCCAGAAGGATCGGGCTGGCCACGAACCACGAGGAATAGGTGCCGACGACCACCCCTATGAGCAGGGCCAGAGAGAAGCTTCGCGTGACCTCTCCGCCGAGGATGAGCAGGGATAGTACCGTGAGAATCACCGTTCCGCTCGTGATCAGGGTTCGCGAGAGCACCTCGTTCACCGAAAGGTTGATCACCCTCGGCATGCCCTCCCGGCGCTTGCTGCGCAGGTTCTCCCGGATGCGGTCGAAGACCACCACGGTGTCGGTCAGAGAGTATCCTGCGATGGTCAGCAGCGCGGTCACGACCAGGAGCGTAATCTCCTGATGCAGGACATAGAAGATGCCCAGGAGGGCGAACACGTCGTGCATCGTTGCTACAAGGGCCCCGATCCCGAAATCCAGGGTTCGGAACCGGATCCAAATATAAATCGTGATGGCGAGTAGGGCAAAGAAGATCGCCTTTACCGCCTTACCCTTCAGGTCTGCACCCACGGTCGGTCCCACGTCCTGGGTGGTCTCTTTGTGGAAGGAAATATCGGGAAAGGTTTTCCCCAGGATCCCCAGCACCTGGTCCGAGATCTTTCCCCCGGTAGCTTCGATCTTCTTCAACCGGATGAGCAGCATGTACCGCCCGCCCCCAGAAACCTGCTGGATCTCGCTTTCTCCGAGCCCTGCCCCCCGAATATCCGCCCGGATTTTCCCGATGTCATCCGGGGACAGAAAGCGATTGTAGCTCGCTTGGACCATGGTCCCGCCAGTGAATTCGATGCTGAGGTTCGCATGCCCCAAGAGCACCTGAACGAAAGCGAAGATACCGGTGAGGACTAAGATGCCGGAGATGATATAGGTATACTTGCGCTTGCCAGCGAAGTCAATCTTCGTGCCTTTGATAATTTCAAACATAAAATCGGTCTCCCAAGGCTAAATCGAAAGGGTGCGGTACTGTTTTCTGGTATCGAAGACCACCTTGGTGATGACCAAGGCCGTAAACAGGCTGATCGCTACGCCCAGGCCCAGGGACACCGCGAATCCCTGGATTGGACCGGAACCGAACATGAACAGGATCACCGCGGTTATCAGCGTCGTCACGTGGGAGTCGATGATCGTGGCCAGGGCCCGGTTGTACCCGGCGTCGATCGCCGTGCGGATGGTCTTGCCAGCCCGCATCTCCTCCCGAATGCGCTCGAAGATCAGCACGTTGGAATCCACAGACATCCCCATGGTCAGAATGATCCCCGCGATGCCCGGCATGGTCAGGGTGGAGTGCAGGGCCGCCATGAAGGACACCAAGAAAAGCAGGTTGAACAACAACGCAAGGTCTGCGATCGCCCCGGAAATCCGGTAGTAGATGGCCATGAACAAGATTACAAGCAAAAGTCCTACGACCGCTGAGACTTTTCCTTTTTGGATCGAGTCCGCGCCCAGGGTTTGGCTCACGATCTCGGAATGCACAATCGAGATTTTGGCCGGCAAGGCCCCGGCCTTGAGGATCACGGCCAGATCCTTTGCCTCATCCGTGGTCCCGGCTCCCATTTCAATCTGCCCCCGCCCGTTGGGGATCCGCGAACGGATTACCGGTGCGGACTGCACGATCGAGTCTAAAACGATGGCCAATTGACGCCCGATGTTCGCCCCGGTCACCGCGGAGAACTTGGCTGCGTCCCGGTGGTTCAGCACGAAGTCTACTCGCGGCTCGGCCGGGTTGTTCTGGGTGCCGATGCCCATCCGCGCCTCCACGAGGGCCGCTCCCGTGATCTCCGGCTCGCGTTTGAGCAAAAAGAGGGGCTTGGACCCTGGGGTCATTTCCTTCCCTTCGACTCTGCCCCACATAAACTCCATGTCCAGTGGAAGCGCCGCCCGGACCACGGTATCCTGCAGCATCAAGTCCACGGTGTCGATGCTCTCCCGCATCACCGTAATCTCCCGCCCATCGTAGACGGCGTGGGTTGTGAACAGGTGCGAGGACTCCAGGGTCAGGGAATCGGTAGCCCCGCTGGCCTTCGCCAGCACCCTGTCTACCTTGGCCAGGACCTCCTGCACCGTCTTGGACTCCTGGACCAGCTTCCATTCCATTAGCCCAGTCTTCCCGATGATCTCCCGAGCCCGCTCCACGTCCACCATCCCGGGGAGCTGCACCGAGATCCAGGCCGGCCCTTCCGGATTGATCAGGGGCTCGCTCACCCCGAATTGGTCCACCCGGTTCCGGATGATTGTCAACGCCTTGTCCCTGGCCTCGGAAAGGTCTTTGGTATTGAGCTCGCTTTCCTTTTTCCCCAATGTCTTGGCCAGGCTCGCCTCGTCCACGGCCAGGACCAGTCGGATCCCCCCCTGAAGGTCCAGGCCGAGGTGCAGAGCTTTCTTTTGCAGGCCCCGGAACCACTCCTCTTTATATCCGTATTTTGCCAGCGAATCTGCGTTTCCTCCCCGCACCGCCGGCGGCAAAGTCAAAAACTGGAAAGAGGGCACGAGACTCCACACCGCGATGGCCGTCACAACCAGGATGAAGACGATAAGCCAGGTGTTTAAATTGCGCATTAAAAAAACTCCCCTATAGTAAAATCAAATCTGAAATCCTAAATTCCAAACTCCTGGACCTCTGGAGCTCGTTCAGGATTTGGAGTTTGGAATTTAGGATCTACGGTTTGTCTCAATCGAAGAGTCGCGAAGACAGAATATAGTCCGTCGGGTTCACAGTCTGTCCGGCCACGTGCACCTCGTAGTGGAGGTGCGGGCCGGTCACCTTTCCGGTCGCTCCCACCAGGGCGATGATCTGACCTCGGCGCACTTTGTCCCCCTCGTTTACCTCAATGAACGAACAGTGGGCGTAGCGGGTGAGGTAGCCGTATCCGTGGTCCACTTCCACAACCAGGCCGTAACCCGACTTCCCTCCGGCGTAAGTCACCTGGCCGTCCGCCGTGACCGCGATCGGGGTCCCGGGCTGGGCCGCAATGTCCAACCCCTCGTGGAACTCGCTCCCGCCGGTTACGGGGTCCCGCCGCCAGCCATAGTCCGAGAAGATCCATCCTCCCACGGGCTGGATTGAAGGGATATGGTTCAGGAATTCCTGCTTCTTCTCAAGTACGGATGCGACCTCGGCAAGCGAGGTCTTCTCAAAGCTCACCTCCCTCAGCAATTGGTCTACGTTCGCGCTGGCATCCTGCATCGGTTTAGCGGCATCCGACTTGAACCCTGCTAACTCATCCGGTTTGGTTCCGCCCCCTACCCCGGCTTGCCTCTGCGTACTCCCCACCGGCTCCAAGTCCGAGAGAACCCGGATTTTGTTCTCAAATTCCGCGAGTTGCTGTAGTTCCTGGCGCAGTGCCCCGACCATTTGCTCAGTGGCCAGAGCCCGCGTCTTGAGCACCGTGTTCTCGGCCTTGAGTGTCGCTAAGGCCGTTTGATCTACAACTTTTCCGAAATATCCCCCTGCAAATGAGAAAAAGCCTAAGACCCCCAGACCCAAAGCCGCTAAGACAACTGCGACAACACCTTGCGAGACCTTTAGGGTATGGGTCTCGTGTCCGGCGTGGGGAATGAAGACGATGGTAAAATATTTTTTGAACATGCTTCGCTCCTTCTCACTGACGTACTTCAGGGACTTCCTTGCCCTTGGTAAATCAATAATTTATACCACAAATCACCCTGAAAAGTCAACAACTATTATTAACTAAAGCTTATTGAAACAATAGCCAGAAGGGCAAGGCTCTCCTTCGCCTTGCCCTCTATTCTTGAAAATATTGGCTGATTCCCTGTAGGTGTCTCGGTCGTTAGTTTGGTTTTACAAGGTCTACAGTCCTTAGTCTAACCGTCCACGGCCTATCTTACCGCTCCCAACTTTTTGAGGCATGGAACTCATTGGCCTCCTACCAGTTATAGGTAAACCCCCAAATAAACTGGACGACCCTCGAAATCCTTACCTTCCCAGCGCACGGATTTGCATCCCGCGTCCTCCACCTCCTTGGCTATAACCCGAACCATCTGCCGGGCCAAGTAAAATCCGTCACCATGTGCAGGAGCGTCCCACCGGGTTCCTAAAGATACCCTTGAAGCCCAGTTGAATTCAAACTACAATTCAAAGACACTCTTCCTGACCTCGAGAAAACCGTGGGAAAGAAGGGCCAGAGGAGATCCGGAACATGGTGGGATGGTTCCGCAACCTTACCCTGTATCGTTTTTGACACTATCCCACCCTACGGATGGATTTATTTAAGGATACATACAATAATGAGTTACAATTACAAATCATCTCCTTTCATCGCTGATATGTATCACCCCCGATTTCAAAACGAGGATTTTTCTTTTGCAAGACACTTAATAAGATGTTTCGCAACTACTTGAAATATAAATGCTTAATCTATTTTCCCATTACCAGGGCATTTTCTGGCACACCACTTGCATAATATGCTCAGTGGAAATTAACCAATAACCCAGACGAAAGGAGCAAGTCATGTCGAAGTACAGAGTTCTTGGAATCGCCCTGTTGGTGGTTCTCGTGGCGTCTCTGGGCTTTCTCGGGTGCGGCAAGAGGAGCCCGAGCCAGGCTGCGTTGAATCAGACTCCCCAGCAGGAAAAAACCAACGCCGGGCTTTTGACCCTCTACTTCACCCAGATGGGTCAGAACAGAAGTCAAGCCCAGGGCTATGTCGGACACAGCGCCGGCCTGGCAGTCCGGAATTCCGGGCTGGACGGGGGTCCTCCTCCTCCCTGGCAGGGTCCGGACCCCAATGGCTGGTACTGGTTCAAGGACATCGATCAGAAAGTGCCTACAGACACCCTTACTTTCTGGCTCCTGATGGTGCCGGACGGGTTCGCCAATCCCGACAGCTTCGTTCGCGAACTGGATTTCAAAGTCACCTCCAAGAACCATCCCCTGCGTGCGGCCCAGGTGCACCTCTCCATGGTGCAATCTGATCCCAACCACCTCTCTGGCTGGTGGCAGTTAACCGACGACCAGACCTGGGTCAAGTGGGCCTGGACCAACTCCAGCGTGAACCCCGATGACCATTCCGGGATCTACGACCTCACGACCTCTGGCAACCTCAGGCTTGCGGCCCACTTCGAGATCGTGGTGGACGGTTCCGGCACCGGCTACGCCACCTGGCAGGGCTACCGGTTCGTGCAGTACACCTTCTATCCCTGGCCCGGACAGAACGGCCATCAGGGCTACTACACCCTGGCCAGCGAGAACTGGAAGGTCCAGCACTACTTCTAAGCTCGGCGCCCCGTTTTTCAAGGGTAACAAAGGGCGTCCCGCACTAGAGTGCGGGACGCCCTTTGCCCTGCGGGGAACCCCCTGTTGACAAGCAAGACCGCTAACGATTACAATATGCCATGATGAAGCGCCTTCTCCCTTTCCTCTTACTCATCTTGTGGGCCGGAGCCCCTCAGGCCAGGGACTTCCCGCCCCATCGGTTCTCACTCTCCCTTCCGGTGGGGGGGTACTCGCCCTCGGACTCGACCTACCGCCAGAGTTACGGCGGACCCGGGGTCATGGCCGGCCTGCGCTTCACCTACACGATCAAGCGGAGGATTGACCTTGACCTCGCCTGGGAGTTCTTCTTGAAGGACAACACCAGGGACTTCACCCGGATCACCTGGTTCGCCAGCTCCCTGACCCCGTCCGCCCGCTACCGCTTTTTCAGCACCTCCCGCATCCAGCCTTATCTCGGGGGAGGCCTCCCGCTCGTGGACCTCACCGGCATGTACCTGTTCATCGACCCCTCCCAGGGAAACATCCTCGTGGCTAAAATTCACCATTCCGGCTCCGGGCTCATGGTCCTGGGAGGTTCGGACATCCTGCTCGCAAACCATTTCGCCCTGTTCGCCGAGGCCCGCTACTACAGTCTGCGCTTCGAGTACGACCGCTGGGAACTGGGCGGTGTCTCCGGGACCGTGAACCCGCCGATCGAGTTCGACCAGAGCGGTGGGTACTATGGCGCAGGCTTGAGATACTGGTTTTAAAGGAATGATGTTGCCTATCGAAAGGAGACTGTCATGAAGAGACGCCTGATTTTCCTGTGGTTTTTTCTCCCCGCGGTTTGGGCCCTGCCTGTGCAGGCTTCAGCCCCGGACACGGTCAAGGTCCTGGGTAAGGCCAAGGCCGCCCAGATCATCATCCCCAAGGACCCGCTCCTGGCCGGATACCTCTCGGCCACGACCCCAGGCCTGGGCCAGCTTTACTGCGGCCGCTTCTGGCGGGCCGCCGCCTTCCTGGCCTCCGAGGGCCTCTGTTTCGGGATCGCGGCAGGAATCTCGACCAAGCGGAATCCTGAGTTCACCTATACGGTGTTGGACTCGGCTGGGAATCCCCACGAGCTCATCGGTCGGGAGAGCAGCACGACCGCTAAGGATAAGTTCACCGACAGGGACAAGGCCCATATCGCCATCTTTACCCTGGCTGGAGCCGCCCTTCATGTCTGGAACGTCCTGGACGCTTATCACCTCGCCAAGAAGCACAACCAGAAGATGTTCCTTCAGGGCAAAGCCGACGAGGCCGGCTTCAAGTTGGGCCTGGAGATGAAAGGCACTGCCCCTGTGCTGACATTGACCAAACGATTCTAAGAGTCTCTGAAAGGAACACCCACCTCAGATTTCGTTTCTTAATCATGGGATCTCCCGCGCTATCCCTTCGGCGTCCGCAACTATTTTGCTTGGACGTCAGTCTCATTTTTATTTCGTCGCCCCTTATCCCTTACTCCTTATCTCTGTTGTTATGGCCCTGCTTCTGAACTTTTTCGGCACCAAGGTCGCCGCCGCCCTGCTCGGGGGTTGGGTTCTCTTCGGACACAGCGCCAAGGCGCCCTCTCTTTCTCCGCCCCAGATGGTCTCTTCAAGCGGGAGGATCGTGGTTTCCACAACGCTTAGGAATGGCTTTTCAGATGACCTGAATCAGGTCATTCTCACCGGCACGCCCGTGACCCTGACCTTCTCAGCCGCTCTCTTGGACGATACCAAAAGCTTGATCGAGCAGGAGTCTCATCACACCGTGACCTACGATCCCGGGACCAAAGCCTTCTGTGTGATCGCCGACAGCGAGACCAAAACGACGAACGACCAGCAGACCATGCAATCCTGGCTGACGACGCTCACCAATTTTCCCCTGCTGAAGACCTCTGCCCTCCGTGCCGAGGGAAGTTATCGCGCGGTGGTTCAGGCCAGGCTCGAACCCATCTCCGTGGAGGCCGCGGAGGGTAAGAAGTTCGACCTCATGACGTTCTGGCAGTTCCGCATTCCCAAGGCTCAGTCTGAGGCCATCCCCGGTACCACTATCTTGGGCCGTTGATTTTATGCCTTCATTTTTCGTATTTTTCAATTTACAATGAATCTTTCCCTTCGCTCCCGTCTCCTCCTTCTCCTCGGCCTCGTGCTCCTTGGCTCGCTTCTCCCCCTTGCGATCTACAGCCACCATCTCACGGCCTCCCTGTTGAACTCTTGGGAGAATCCCAAGATCGAGCGGGCTTTGGGGATTGCGGTGACGAATAGCCACGACCCTCAGGATGCGGAGACCGCCCGCACGGCCTACCGGACCTACGGCCAGCTCAAGGCCTTGCGCCGGCCTATTCAACAGGAGATGTTCTGGGTCACGGGCTTTATCGCCGTGGCCCTGGCCGGGCTTGCCCTGATTTTGTCCTCGATCCTTGTCTCACGCATGACCCGGCCCCTGGATCTCCTGACCCGGGCGGCGGGGAAGATCAGCGAAGGAGATCTGGATACGAGGGTGGCGGCCCGCTCCACTCCCGAAATCGAGTCCCTGATCAAGGCCTTTAACAAGATGACCCAGGACCTGAAGTCCAGCCGGGAGAACCTGGCCCGGGCCGAGCGCCGCGCGGCCTGGCGGGAGGTCGCTCAGCGTATCGCCCATGAGATCAAGAACCCCCTGACCCCTATTCGCCTCTCCACCGAGCGCCTCAGGGATAAGCTTAAAAAGGGTAGCCCTGACCTGAACCAGGCCCTGGAAACTTCCACCCAGACCATCCTGACCGAAATCTCAAGCCTGGAACGCATGGTCACGGAATTCTCCAAGTTCGCCCGCCTCCCTGCTCCGGTGATGAAGCCGATCGTGCCCCGCGATCTTCTCCTGGGGGTGATCGAGTTATATGCTTCTCCCCCTCCCGGGGTTCTCCTTTGGACGGACTGCGCCGAGGACCTGCCTCTGATCCAGGGCGACGTTTTTCAGATCAAGGAGGTGCTCGTGAACCTCTTGGACAACGCGATTCATGTACTTAAAGAAAAAGGAGGCAAGATCACCCTCCAAGCCAGGTCAGAAGGAGATCGAGTCATTCTGACGGTTTCGGACAACGGTCCCGGCATCTCCCCTGAGGACCTGCCCCACCTGTTTGAGCCTTATTTCACCAAACGCCCGGGCGGGACCGGCCTGGGCCTGGCCATCGTGGAGCGCATCGTCACCGAGCACGGCGGTAAGATCGAAGTCTCAAGTGTATTAGGCCAGGGGTCCGCATTTACGATGAAGCTCCCCGCATACAAGTAGACTCCTTAAAGCCGGGTTTTGGTCAACGGTCCACAGTCAACGGTCGCCCGATAGAGGTTAAAATGCCTAAACACACCGTTCTCATCATCGACGACGAGCAAAACATTCGCCGCACCCTGAAGGACATCCTCGAGGACGAAGGCTACGCGGTTTTCTCCGAGGCCCGTGGCAAGGACGGCCTGGGGATCCTGGCCGAAGAGCCCGTGGACCTCGTGCTCCTCGATATCAAGCTCACCGAGGAAAACGGCCTAGACGTCCTCCGGGCCCTCAAGGAGAAGCATCCCGAGGTCGAGGTGGTAATGATCTCAGGCCACGGGACGATCGAGATGGCAGTAGAGGCCACCAAGCTCGGGGCCTATGACTTCTTAGAGAAGCCTCTCTCGCTCGAGCGAGTAAAGCTCACCGCAGCCCGGGCTCTGGAGAAAAAGATGCTCGCCCGGAAGCTTGAGGAGAAGACAAGAGGGGAGCGGCCTCCCCTTTTGGGAGAAGGCGAGGCCATGAAGGCACTCCGGAAGCTTATCGCTCAGGTCGCGCCCACAGACAGTAAGGTGTTGATCTCCGGCGAGAGCGGGACCGGAAAAGAGCTTGTGGCCCGGGAGATCCACCTAATGAGCGCAAGGAAGGACGGCCCCTTTGTGGAAACGAATTGCGCGGCCATCCCCGGAGAGCTGATCGAAAGCGAGCTCTTCGGCAGCGAGAAAGGGGCCTACACGGGGGCCAGTCAGATGCGGATCGGCAAGTTCGAGCAGGCCGATGGCGGGACGTTGTTCCTGGACGAGATCGGAGATATGAGCTTAAATGCCCAGGCCAAGGTTCTGCGCGTCTTGGAAGGCGAAGCCTTCTCCCGCCTGGGCGGGAACCAGACCATCAAGGTTGATGTCCGGTCCATCGCGGCCACGAACAAAGACCTTGAAAAGGAGGTGCAGGAGGGCCGGTTTCGTGAAGATTTGTACTTTCGATTGAACGTCTTCCCCATCCGCACTCCGTCTTTACGAGAGCACCCCGAAGACATCCCGCTATTGGCCGACCACTGCCTGGAGCGCTTCGCCCGGGAGAACGGCAAGCCCAAGCAAGCCATCCAAGAGCAGGCCCTGGAGAGGCTTAGGCGCCACGCTTATCCCGGAAACGTGCGCGAGCTCAAGAACCTCATCGAAAGGTTAGCCATCCTCGCCAGCCCCGGCGAGATTACTTTGGAGCACGTTGACCTTGTCCTTCCTGTACAAACCCTGGCTGCAGATCCTTTCCTCACTGCCCGCCCTCTCCAGGAGGCCAAAGAGGACCTCGAGCGCCGCTATGTCGAGGCCCAGTTGAAACTTCACGGAGGAGACATAGCCAAGACTGCCGAGGCTCTCGGCCTCGAGCGTACCAACCTCTACCGTAAGCTCAGGCAACTCGGCATCGAAAAGGGATAGGGCCCCGATAAATCGGGGCCCTATCCCTTTAAGTTTGGCTTATCTCACCTTCACGATCCGCAGGGGTTTCGCGTCCTTCCCTTCCAACTGTAGAAAATAGACCCCGCCAGCGAGTCCTTCACCAATCCGGCTTCCCTGGTAGGTCCCCACCTTCCGGCCCGACACATCGTAGAGTGCGAAGCGCTCCGCCTCATGCCCCGGGACCCGGACAAAGGAGGTGAAGGGATTTGGGGTTATCTTGAACCCTCGAACCCTCGAACCCTCGAACCCTTTATTCCCTTCCTCCACCCCGGTCCGCGCCACCAGATGGAACCAGTCGTAATCCGCGTTCATCGCCGGGGTCTGAAGGTTCCCGCCATTGCCCGAGTAGTTCATCGCCATCAGGCCGGACACTTGATGTAGGGGAAAAGGATAGCCCGATTTCAGAACCGTCCAAGTGGAGTTGTCCGGGCTGAATTCGGCAAACGCGGTGTCCCCGCTCGTCCTGATCCGTAGGTAGACCAGGGTGTCGCTGTAAGGGAGGCTGGTCCAGGTGGTGTCGTTGACTATCCCGAAGACCCCTTTATAGGAATATGCGTTGCCGTATCCCACCATAGCCTGAGGGGGTCCGGATAACGTAGTGTCGTAGTAGGCAAAAATCGCTCCGAGCTGGCCCGCGGAATCCGGACGGGCGATGAGTTTGACCGAGACCTCGAAATTCCCGGAAATCGCCTCAAGGTGTCCAAACCAATTCGTCATGTTGTTGCCGTCGAAGTACTGGGTCATGATCCGCAGGAACCCCGGGCGGGCCGTGAGGCTCCAGTGAGTAGTGTCCGAATTCATAATCTGCCACCCCGGATCAAGCTGGGGAACGCTGAACTCGTCCGTGAAATCCGCGTTCGCCACCCCGGCCAACTGGACCGTCCCCGCGAAGGCCAGGGCCGGCAGGACCAAAAACCAAAACATTCGTTTCATACCTTCCTCCTTTTTTAGGTTTCTCCGAGTGGAAGCGGGGCGAAGCCCCGCCTCTCTTGGTTTGATTTTTGGGTTTAAATTATCCCGTCACCGCACACGACACCGGCTCACCAAAGGCCCCAGGTTCATCAGGCGGTCGAACCCACTGCGCCTTTACCGTTAAGGAATACATTATCACAACTAAATGGAGGTTGTCAAGGCCCTCGGGTGGGCTTTATTGACCTACCCTAAGGCCTCATCTCTCGATGCGGACGAATTCACTTTTTCAATAACTTAAAAATGGAAAAGGGGGCCTGTTAGGCCCCCTTTGGAAACTTTTTGACGCGGAAGTCTTACCTCTTAGGCGGTTCCGCAGGCTTGGGGGTCGGGGGGGCTGGCGGTGCCGGGGGCTTGGGAGCTGCTGGCGGGACCGGAGGCTTTGGTGCCTCAGGAGCCTTGGGAGTATCCTCAGCCTTGGGCGGTTCCGGCATCTTCCACTCCTCTTTCTTCTCCTTCTTCTCGATAAGGTTCTTGTTGTCCTTCTTCTTGGTCAGCACGATGAAGATGAGCGCGTTGCCCACCGAGGAGATGGCCTTGGGGTAGCCGGCCAGGAACAGAAACAGAAGCCATATCGAGATCCCGGTGATATACCCCGCGATCTTTCCGGCCAGGGGCAGCATGCCCGTCGTTTCGCCCGCAAAACGGAAGAGCATTTCCCCGCCCGGGGCGGCGGGCACCGGGATCGGTCCCACCCCTCCGCCATACAAGAGCGAGGCCAGGAAGTTCCCGCAGCAGGGAAGATGGCTCAGGCCCTCAGCCAGGGTCGGGCGGATGTGGGGAAGAAGATTTAGTCCATAGGCGAAGGTCTCCACGTACTTCTGCCCCATGCCTACGACCCACTGTGCGGAGAGGATGCGGTTCGCGACCGCGAAGGCTTGGCCGCAGAAGTAAAAGAAAATCCAGGCCCCGAGGACCATCAGGAAGGCGAGCAGGGCTTCGTAGACCACCAGCCGCCAGGTTTGGGAGGCCACGCAGGAGAAGCACTCGAAGATCGTGTCGAAGGTGTCGCTCTTGGTTGTGCCCACGACCGCCGGGGCCAGCCAGCGCGAGAAGAACAGCACGACTAAGAGGAACACGATGAACAGGCAGGTCGGGAAGATGAGGATCCACAGGAGCGAGACCGAGACCTCTCCGACCCAGGGGATCTTGCCCCACAGGCCCAGGACGACCCCGCAGATCGCGAAAAACAGGGCAAACAGGAAGATCGCGACCGGGGTCATCACGACTGCGGCCCAGTTCTTGAGCGCAAATTGCCAGGACTCCTTGACCTCGTAGAAGTCGTTCCCCTGGAGCTGCTCGAAGGTGATCTTGCTGACCGCGGTGTCGGCCAGGAGCACCCAGAACACAAACCAGATGATCCCGATGGCCCAGATGATCTTCCCCCACCAGGGGAAGGCGAAGCCCAGGGGCGCTAGCCGGTATGTTTCCCAGAGCATCGAACAGGTGACCGAGCCCTGAGTGAGGGCCCCGGCCAGCCCGGCCGCAAAGTAGGTCAGGACGAAGTAGCCCGCCCAGCCCACTAAGAACCCTAGGAACTGGACCCACATCTTCTTCGGGGAGAACGCCATTCTCGGCGCCCGGAACACGTCTTTGAAGTTGAAATGCAGGTTCGTCATCGCCCAATACTCCTTTGCGTTTAGGATTTCTTAAAGCAGAGTGTAAGCTGCGGCCTCACCTATCGGGATCCTTAACCCTGATCGCCCAGATACTGCGCCAGGATCTCGCAGATATAATCCTCGACCCGCCGCGCCGTTTTGATCTTGCGGGTATCGTTCACTAGAATGGAAAAGGCGAACATCTTTCCGTTGCGAGCCAGGACGTACCCTGAAAGCGCCGAGACCCCCCGGATCGTTCCCGTCTTGGCATGCACATTCCCCAGGGCCTGAGCCGCACCGGTCATCCGCCCCTTAAGGGTGCCGTCCATCCCGGCCACGGCCAGGGAATTGTAAAACGCTCCCCAACTCGGACGGGTGTGCATATAGCGAAGGAGCTTCAGGACATCCTCCGGTGTGACCGAGCTTCCGTGCGAGCGCCCGCAGCCATCCACGAAGGATGCGTCTTCTATACCGATATTTTTCAGGAACTCCGCCTCGGAGGAAAGCCCAGCTTGGGCTGTCCGGGACCCCTTGACCTCTGCTCCGAGGGTCCGGAGCAGACACTCGGCATAGAAATTGTGGCTCTCCTTGTTGATGATCTTGACGAACTCCGCAAGGGTCGGAGAGGAGTAGTTGGTGACCGAGACCATCGGCGAGGTCCGTGGGACCCTTGCTGATCCCGCCCGCCCCCTCGGCTGTCCGCGGACTTCGATCCCTTCGTTTTCGAGGACCGCGGTGAAAACTGCGGCGAAGTTCTTCGCCGGGTCCGCGGCATAAAACTGAGTCGTCCGTTCCGGCGAGCGGTCCCCCACGGCACCGCTGACTATCAGGGTATCTCCAACCATGGCCACATCCAAGGCCTCTCCGGCTATAACCTTCACCTTCCGGGTCCGAAGACGCCCGCGCTTGTTGCGATACTTTTCCCTCCTCCAAACGTATTTCGTTGCGATCGTGCTGACCTGATTCTTGATGGCATAGCCCAGAGGGGGGCGGACTTCGATGGCGGCCGTGTCGCCCACTTCTGACCCCGGAACGGCTTTTACCACCACTCGGTTCTCTTCAAAAGCCAACCCCCCCATCCTCTGCGTGCTCCAACCGGTTTCCTCCTCGAAGGTATCCTCCCCTGCTGGCTGGGCTGGAAGGGCATCCCCTTCTCCGATGATGTCTCCGGTCACCGCCCGGAGGCCGTGGGCTTTCAGAGAGTCAGCCCAGGCCTCAAGGATTCCGAGGGGATGTTCCCAGAAACTCGTGGAAAGGGTGGGGTCTCCGGAGCCGACGATCACGAGATCGCCGTGAAGCACTCCGGATGAATCCACCTCTCCGTCGCGAAAGAGCACTGTTCGGTAGGTAAAATCTGGTCCCAGCTTCTCTAAGGCTGCGGCCGTGGTGAAGAGCTTGGTGTTCGAGGCCGGGGTGAACGCTCTGTCCGTATTGCGCTCATACAGGATCCTGCCGTTTTCCAATCCGGCCACTTCGACCCCGAAGGATACGTGACGGAAGGAGCGCCGATTAAGGAGGCGATCGATGTCGTGCTGGACGTTTCCCGTGACCTCCAAGGTGATCTTCTCTTCGCGGTAAGCGCGGTGACGGAACTTGGCCTTGCGGCTGTGCTTCCGAGCTTCACCGCTTCCGGCGAAAGCCAAGAGGAAGATAACGATGAATTCGAGGAGGACGAAGCCCCTTTTCCCCATTCTAATTACCCTGGAAGAGGTAAGGCTTCCAGCGGACGTCCTCGGTAAGGTAATTCTGGATGAAGTGGAAATAAAAGGGGCGCCTTGGCCTCCGGAAAAGCTTCATCCCGGATTCAGCAAGGGTTCGGTTTCCCTTGCGGTTGTTGCAGGCCACGCAGGCGCAAACCAGGTTCTCCCAGGTGTCCTTCCCGCCGCGGGTGCGCGGTTGGACGTGGTCCGTAGTCATCGGTCCGCTCCTCGTTCCGCAGTATTGGCAGGTGTGGCCGTCGCGTTTGATGACGTTTTTGCGGGTCAGGCTGATCTCCCTCTTTGGAGGTCGTACGTGCAGGAAAAGCCGGACGACCGAAGGCAGGGGGAAGTCCCGATAGGCCGAGCATACCATGATCCCGTCCCGTTCCACCGCCTCCGCCTTGCCCAGGTAAATCAGGACCACTGCCCGCTTGGCGTTGGTCACCGAAAGCGGTTCGTAATTTTGATTCAGAACCAGGACGCTGCGATCCAGAATCATAACATCGCTTATGGCGCTACGGCATGCTCCGTAATGTCCCAGTCAAAGACCATGTGCCCTCTAAAGGGAACGCTGATGCCTGTTCCCACCATCACCGTGTTTTTTTCGTAATGGACGTGGACCCGGAATGTTCCTGCGCCGCGCTGAATGTTGTGAAGAAAGTAGTCCTTGTTCAGCTCTGGAGCACCGACATCCTGGGCCGCCCTGGACATGGAGTCCGCCATCAACTCATCTTGGGTAAAGGGATATCCGCCCGAGTAGGTCGCTAAGTTCTTGAGGTGGTCTTTAAAGGTCATGGACGAAAACCAGGTGGGCATCCAGCTAAAGAACCACCACGCGAGAAGGACTGCACCCACTACGAAAATGAGCAGCCGGTGTCCTGTCTTGCCAAACTCGTTTTTCATTTTAGACTCTTCCTCCGTTTTCCAAAGGGCTGACCTGAGATTAACCCGCCAAGGGCGTTGAACGCTATTCCGATGCGATCGGGATCCCTCCTGTTCATGGTGGGCGATACTGGACTTGAACCAGTGACCTCTTGCATGTCAAGCAAGCACTCTAGCCACCTGAGCTAATCGCCCACCCCATCTTAACTTATATAGAATAAATCAAAAAAGGCTTTTCTGTCAAGTACAAATTTGTCAAAAGGCTTGACTCTATCATTCCCTTTGGTGTATAGTATATAGGAACCGGGCCGAAGTGGCGGAATTTGGCAGACGCGCTAGGCTCAGGACTTAGTGGCCGCAAGGCTGTGGGGGTTCAAATCCCCCCTTCGGCACCAGGTATGCGGAGCCCCGAGGATTTGGGGCTCCGCACCTTCTTTCCTACTACTTGTTTACCACGATGCAGGTCACGGTCTTATTGACTCCGTTCGCCTTTTGAAGCTTCGAGACCACGGCCGCCCCCAAATCATTCAGGCTGGGCGCCTCTAAGTAGGCCACCAAGTCGTGCAGGCCGGTCACCAAATGCGCCTGCTTTACCCCTTTGATCCTCCGGACCGCTGCCAGTGCCCCGTTCGCCTTGCCAGCGTTCACGTTTACCAGCACATACGCCCCTACCGCCACTTCCTTCACCTCCCTTCCCAAAAAATCATACCTTCCGATGTTCGGTTTTGACTCCCTCGGTGCCGTCCTCCAAACGAAAGATCTGGTAATCTCCGAACAAGCTCGGGGCCTCTTTCTGCATGATCCGCAGGACCTTAATGGCTACGTTGCGAATTTCGGGCTCTGCTCCCTCGCTGGCTCTGAGCTCGATGAAATGCCTCAAGGCTCGGGCGTTCGCAGTGACAAATATCTTGGTCTCGGTGGCGTTCGGCAAAACGCTCCGCGCGGCCTGCCGGGCCATCTTGCGCTTCTGGGTCTTGGAGAACGAGGGATAGTTCCGGTCCACTTTCTCTTCCAGCCCCTCCACCAGCCCGCGGTAAGCGGCGTGGCATGCCTGGATGGTCTTGAGCCATAAGGCATGAAGGGTGGGATCTCCAGCGATGATCGCCGGCTCCACGAAGTCGGCTTCAGACTCATCCACGTAACGCTGCGAGAGCTGGCTGTATCCGAATCCTGCCCGGTGGCGGATGAATTCGTGGGTGAAGGAGCGAGACACCCCCGTGATCAGAAGGTTCCAGACCGCATGCTCCAGAACGCTTCCGTGTTCGGACTCGATGATGTTCGCCAGATATTCCCGGTTCGTTTTCCGGCCCTGCTTAGCCCCAAAAGACAGGTAGCACACCCTTCCGGCGATCTCGCACAGGGCCTCGGCCCCCACCTCCGAGTCCGCAGACCAGCTCGTTTCGTGGTCGTTTAAGAAACGGGCGACCTCCTTGGGGTCGATGGTTTGGCGTCCCAAGAGATAGATTTCTGGTTCTCGGATGATTCGCATGGGCCTTCCTTCCGCTGAATAGCATAGCAGGTTCTTCTGGGCTTTGTCAAGGTCAAGAAAAAGGGGAGGTGTAAACCTCCCCTAATGAACTTCCCCGGGCCTTAATTCAAATACGCCCGGAGCCTTCGGCTGTTCGCCGAATGACGGAGCTTGGCCATGGCCCTTTCCTTCAGCTGCCGGACTCGCTCCCGGGAGAGGTTCAGCCGGTTTCCGATGCTCTCCAGACTCTGGGTGCCCTCGCCATTGAAGCCGTAATACCACCGTAAGATCTTGGATTCCCTCGGCGTCAAAGTTCCCAGCGCCTCGTGGATTTCCCTGGAAAGCGCCTGCTCCATGACGGCATGGTCAGGAGAGGGGGCCCACTCGTCCTCCAGAATATCCCTCAGCTGCCCTCCCTCGGAAAGGGGAGCGTCCAGCGAAACCTCCGTTCGGAACGAAGCCAACAGGTCCTCCACCTCCTCAGCCGACATCTTCATCTCCTCGCCAATCTCCACGTTGGTCGGAGGCCTTGCCAATCGTTGCTCCAGCTCTACCGAGGCCCGGTTGATTTTGGTTAAGAGGTCCCGGCGGTTGAGTGGCAGATGAACGAGCTGCGCCTGCTCGGCCAGGGCGTGGAGAATGGACTGCCGGATCCACCACACCGCGTAGGAGAGGAAGCGGATGCCCTTGGTCTCGTCGTATTTCTTGATCGCCTTCAGGAGCCCCACGTTCCCCTCGTTGATCAGGTCTGCAAACGAGAGGCCCCGGTTCTGATATTCCTTAGCAATGCTAACCACAAATCGAAGGTTGGCTTCAATCAGGCGGTCGATGGCCTGCCGGTCCCCGGCCTTCGCTCGACGAGCCAGAGCTCCCTCCTCCTCTGCGTGGAGGAGCGGATAATGTCCGATCTCCCTCAAATAGATGGCTAACGACTTCTCTCCATTTCCACGAGCCTGGAGATTCGCCGTCCCTGCCGATTTTAGTTTTTCCATACCAAGGATGATCTCCAGAGCCTATGGTTTCACGACCACGAAAAGGTTCTTCCAGTTCCCCGACTGATCTGCCCGGCTCAGGAGGAATGTGACGGCTTTTTTGTCATTTTTCAACTCTCTGGCCGCCCGGTTGTAGTCCGAAAGGCCGCCAATTTTATAGGTCGATATCTTCTTGATCACGTCACCCATATGAATGCCGGCGTCATCCGCAGGGCTGCCTTGATCCACTACGGTCACGACCACGCCTTCTTTGTCTTTAAGGTTAAGCCGTTTGGCTTGTTCGCTCCCCAATTCCGGCAACGGGCCCACGGTGAGCCCCAGCCAGGCCTTTTCTTCTGGAGTCGTCACCTGGGCGACCTGCTCTTCCGGCAACTCGCCCACCTTGACACGCAGGGATTTCTCTTTCCGATCCCGAACGATCGCCACGTCCACGCCTGTTCCGGGCTTGACCTCGGCTACCAGCAGGCGGAACGAGGGCACGTCGGTCACCTTTTGGCCGTTGAACTTAACGATCACATCCCCGTCCTGGAGCCCGCCCTTGTCCGCTGGGGACCCGCTCTGGACGTTGGTCACGACCACCCCTTCCGTGTTCTTCAGGCCGAGGTCCGAGACCATATCCGGCGTGATCTCCTGGGGCACGATCCCGAGAAAGCCCCTCACGATCTTGCCGTGCTTGATCAACTCATCGGCCACCTTTTTGGCCAGGTCGATCGGGATCGCGAATCCGATGCCCACATTCCCCCCGGCTGGGGATTCGATGGCATAGGTCAACCCGATGACTTCCCCGCGGATGTTCACCAGCGGCCCGCCGGAATTGCCGGGATTGATTGCCGCATCGGTCTGGATGGCGGATTGATACAGCGGCCCCCCCGGAAGGTCGATCTGTGTCCTTCCCAGGGCGCTGATGACCCCCACGGTCAAGGTCCCGTTCAGCTCCCCGCGCATCGAGAACGGGTTCCCCACTGCGATCGCCCAGTCTCCCACTTTCAGGTCATCTGAATTTCCCAATGCCGCTACACGCTCCTCAGGCAGATCCTTGGCGAGCTTCAACCTTACGACCGCGACGTCGGTCTTGGAGTCCGCGCCGATGACTTCCCCCGTGTAATCGTTCTGGTCGTTCATCAGCCGGACGATCAGCTCCCCATCCCCTTTGGATAAGTCCTGGACCACATGGTTGTTCGTGAGGATCAACCCCTTCTTGTCGATGATCACGCCGGATCCCTGTCCTTCCACCTTCTGGTCCCGCGGTACCATGTCCTTGAAGAAGTCCTTGAACATATCATCGAACGGCCCGCCCAGGCTCGGGGAGCCTTTCATCTTGATCGTCCTCTTGGTGCGGATGTTCACCACGGTCGGCAGGACCTTGGCGGCCACCGAGACGAACGGGCTCTCCCCCTGTGCGTTCACCAGGGGAACGCTGTTCGTAACCGCGGAGGCCGGCACCCCTTTGTCTACGGCCCGGGAACAAGCCGTCCAGTTCAGGCCCGATGCGATGATCAGCCCGGCCAGAAGCGACAAGGCCGAAACCCCGACCAGGGTCAGTTTTGAATTTTTCTTGAACCACTCCATGGAAGAAACTCCTTTTTGATGTGTTAGTATAAAAACAAATTCAGGGATCTGCTCGTTCCCCGCCCTACGTGATATTTGGACGCCCCAAAGCTACGCAGAGTTGCCTTGATCCTCCGGACTTTGGTTTTTTGGCTTTCTCCCCCGCTTCTTCCCCCTCTCCCTCTTCCTGGACTCCTGCTCTAGTTTCAGAAGTTCCCGCGCCGGATCGCCTACCCGCTCCAGCAGGAGCCGCACCCCTTGTGCCGTAACACCCATCTCGTGGGTCAGGAAGCAGACGTACTCCAGCCGCTCTAGGTCGTGCTGGGAATAGAGTCGCATCTGACGTGAAACCCGCTTGGGCTCCACCAGCCCCTTGCGCTCGTAGAGCCGCAGGGTCTGCTCGTGCAGCCCTAACAGTCTGGCGACCACTCCGATCCCGAACACGGGCATGTCCGGGTCCGGCCGTATCATTGGCTCATCTCAAAAGTTGTTGGCTAAAGTGGTTAACACAGCAACTGAATAACCGTTGTTACGGTCTAACCGTCCGATCGTTTTTTCTCCCAATGCCAGACACCCCAATGGTCTCGGGGCATCTGGCATCCGGTCCTCCGACGTTATTTCACATCGATCGCAATCTCTTTTGGCTTGGATTCCTCGGACTTCGGCAGATGGATGACCAAAACGCCGTTCTCGTAGGACGCCTTGGCCTTAGACCCCTGCACCTCGGAGGGAAGCCCAATGATCCGCTGGAACTTCCCATAGGAGCGTTCGATCCGGTGGAAGGTCTTGTCCTTGGTCTCGGATTCCTGCCGGCGCTCTCCGGTGATGGCCAGGGCGTCTCCGGTGACCTGAAGCTTTATCTCCTCCTTCTTCATCCCGGGGATCTCGGCTTTGACTACCACCTCGTCCTTGGTCTCCTCGATGTCCACCAGGGGGGCCCAGAACTCATCGGCGATGCCGCGGCGTGTACCCCGCCCCCAGAAGTCGCTGAACAGTTTGTTCATATCCCCTTGGAGCGAGACCATGTCCCTGAAAGGGTCCCAGCGCGGTAGTTCGAATGGCATGATTTCACCTCCTTATTTGTTAATTATTTCTGTTCGCATATAATATAACAAATGAGCGATAATTTGTCAAGTTACCTGATATAATATATTTAAAGTAAATTTACATTATTCCTTCTTAACAGTTTTTATTTCAACGACTTTAGCTTCAATAATATTCTCTGTATTTTTTATCTCTTCCCGGAACCTTTCTATCTCTGAGTCCTCCGAGCTGACCTCCTTTCCCTCCGCCATCAGCCGGTAGGCTTTCTTTCCCATCCTTGTGAACAGCCGGTCCCTTTCCTGCTCCAAGGCGAGCTTGTCTAGCTTCAGTTTTCCGATCCGAGCGGCCTTCTCGGTTTCTTTGGCCGCACTCTCCAAGGCCGCCCCGACTTTATCCAGAAACTTCTCCGCCATCCTTCCTCCTTCCAATGAGTTCTGATATCATATTACGATTATTCCCCTAAGAATGTTTCGCGTGTGTAGGATACTATCCCTTACGTTCGAAGGCAACCATATGAACTCCAGAAAAGGGCAAGACCCCTTCTCCCGTAGGGAGAAGGGAGTAAGGCCCTCCAGGGAGCTGAGGGAGATAACAGGGAGGGTTCAGGGAGAGATGACCTCGTGCAATGGGCATCCCGTGGGGGACCAACGGGCGTTCAACCCTCCTTCTCATCAATCCAATACGCCCCCTTTCGTTCCGGCACCGATGCAAGAGGCCTGGTTTTCGCCAGGCCGACTCTTTCCAATCCTTCCCCCTTTCCCCCGTACGAATCTTTACTTCCCCTGTCTCTCCTTATCCTTCATCGCGATGGCCTGTTCCAGGGCCCAGGTGTGCAACGGGTCCTGCTCCCCGGTCGCGGCGGCGATGGACTCGTACTGCGCCCTGGCCATGGCGAAGTCCGACTTGCCCTCGTAAATCTTGGCGATGTTCTTCCGTACCTGCGCCTTGTACCAGCCGGCCGTATCCGCCCGGGCCGTGGCCTCATACAGGATCAGGGCCGAGTCCGCTTGCCCCAAGCTGGCCAAGGTCGAGGCTGCTAACATCCGGGCTTCGAACGCCTTGCGGGACCGGAGGGAGTCCGCCCAGAAAGGGACCAGCTCCGAAATCCCCTCTTCGTTCTTTCCGAACCCCAAGTAGATCTCAGCCCGCCTGAGGTGCGCCTCCAGAGCCAGGGAATCATCTCCTTTGACCGCGAGCACGGCACCGTACCTCTCCAGTGCGCTCATGGACTCCTTGAACTGACGCTCCAACTCGCCCAGTTGGAACTGCGCCTCCCTGGCTTTTGGGGTGTGAGGATACTTCCGAACCAACCGGCGGAATTCGGCCAGGGCCGACTTCGAGTTGCCAGCCTCTTTCGCGGCCCAAGCCGTTTCGTAAATGGCCTCGCTGGCCACGGTGGGGTCTCCGGCGAACCAGACCGACATCGGCAGGGAGTCCCAGAAGGCGATGAGAAAAAAGATGGCCAGTCCAACGCCCAGGGTCGGCAGCAGCCACTTCCAGACCTGGCTTTTGGGCTTGGACTTCCCGTATTGAAACAGCGAAGGCCCGACCGGTTCCGGGCCTGTGGGCTCTTCGGAAACGACCCTGTGCAGTTCCTTTTTGGGGAAAAGGGCCGCCAGCCCAAAATCCTCCCTCTCCTCCTGGCCTGACTCCAGAGAGGTAGGGTCCTTTTCCTCTCCCATTATTCCCTCCTTAACTCCCCCCCCTCACCGGCCTTTCCCCATCAACTTGACTGCCATGGCCGAAGCCTTCTGCTCGGCCCACACATGGGAGAGGTCCGAGGGCTGGGTCATCGCCAGGATGGCATCATATTCGGCCCGGGCGGCTTTCCAGTCCTCCTTTTCCTCATAGATGAGGCCCCGCTCTTTGTGCATCTGAACGGCATAGGTCATCTCCCGGTCCATGTTCAGGGCCACCCCATACACGGCCAAGGCTGAATCCGCCATCCCTTGCTCATGGAGAAGCTGGGCCGCAATCATCTTGGCTTCGATGGTCCGTTTCGCGGCTGTGGAGTCGATGATGAATCCGGAAAGCTCGGAGAGCGCCTCGGCCGGCTTCTTCTTTTCACGAAGGATCAGGGCGCGATGAAACCGCGCCTCCCGGCCTAAGGAGTCGTCCGCATTGCCGCTCGCAACCATCTGATAATGCCCCAGGGCCTTATCCGTACTCCCCAGACGCCATTCCAGGTCCGCGGCCCCGCTCAAGGCAAGTCTCGCCTTCGGTGACTGGGAGTACAGGCGGGCTACCTGATCGAATTTAGATAACGCCCTCTCGAAGTCCCCCACCTCCTGCGCCCTCAGGGCCTCCTGATACAAAGCCTCGCTATCCTTTTCTTTCTCCTTGGGCTTATTGAAAAGCCTGGCCAGAAAGAGGACTGCGACCACCACAACCAGACCCATTCCAATGAACCCGAAGATCTTCCAAGGAAATATGCTTTTCCTCCGGCCCAGAGCTGCGAACTCCTCTGCCCCGATCCGCTGGGGCACTTCTAAGGCCCCTCTCCCTTCTTCCGGAGAAGCAGGGGTCTCCGCAACTGGAAGCTTGGTTACAGCTTCCTCGAAGCCGATCCCGACTTTCTCGTCTCCCTCCCCGAGCTTCTCGGGAGCGGGTGTGAGGGACACCGTCTCCACCATCGGTGCCTCGAAAATGGGTATAGAAACTTCTTCTGTTTTGGGAATTTCCGGCTCCAGGACAACCGGAGCCAGTGCCTCGGCCATAAGGGGCACAGCACTTATTTCTGGTGTAACCTTCTCTGCCATCTCAGAAATGACCGCTGGTTCTTCAGGCGGGGCGAACATCTCCGTTTTCTCGGAGACCTCTTCAAACTCCATGGAAACCCCAGGCGGGGGGATCTCAGCCTCTGCAGAAGACTGCTCTATCTTGGCGAACAAGGACTCTCCTGGGACACTGCTTTCGATGGGTTGAGGAACCTGAACCTCCTCTTTAGGCACCTCAAGAGCCGGTGGTTCGGGAACTTTCGTAACTGTAGGGGTGGCCGCCATCGGCAGAGGCTCCGAGGAGCGCAGTTTCGCAAACAACTCTGCCAAGGCTGGTTTGGCAGGGGGGGTGAGCGGAGGAACAGCCGATTCCTCCATCTCCGGGCCTCCCTTGACCGATGGAACGACCAATTTCTCCACTGAAAGGCCTTCCTTGGCTGAAAGCAATTCCAGTTCCGTTTCAGCCTCTGTGCAGTTCGGGTCGACCGCTAATGCTCGTTCAAAGTCTGCTTTGGCTTCCTGAACTTTTCCTTTCTCCAACAGCTCCTTGGCCCCCTTGGATATCTGCTTCGCTTTCCATTGGTTGAGTTGCTCCACAAAAGCCCCCGGACCGTCTAAGAATCGCTGCCAGGCCACCTGCGGATCGAACTCCCCCAACTGCTGGATATAATCCTCTAATTCTTTCAAGACCTCCTCGGACCCTCCATAGCGCTCGAACTCCTCACCCAAGAGCTTCTGAATGATCTTCGTCATCCTTTCCGATATCGAGGGGTCTCCGCGCAGCCTCTGGCTCAAATCTACCACGATCTCCGCTTCGGCCGCTTCCGGCCCAAGCTTGGGCTCGCCCACCAGCACCTTGGCGAAAAGTATCCCCATGGAGAACAGGTCCAAGTTCTGGTCGGCCTTTTGCCAGAACCACTGCACCCCTTCCGCCGCCGGGCTGGACGGCACGCCTTCCTCTTCCTTTACCCAATCCGTAAAGACCAGCTTGCCGTCCTGCCGGAAAACGATGTTGGCTTGGGTCAGGTCCAAGTGGGCGATATCCTGGGTATGAGCTTTAGTGACGGCCCGGACGATCTCCCGAAACAAGAGGGCGGCCAGCTCGACCGGAAGCCGTTTGACCGCCGACAGAACTTCGGCCAGGGTCATCCCCTCCTCGTGCTCGCGGACGAGGTAGAGTTTGCCATTCTCCTCCCCCCAGGAGAGGATGTGTACAAATTCACCTCCGGAGAGTTTCTGGATCTTCTCCACCAAGTGACGGAACCTCGCCCGGGCGGCGTTGGCAGCGGCTTCTCCCGGAGGCAAAATAATGACCTTGACGACCACGTTCCTTCCGGAAGCGGTTTCGCGGGCCAAGGCTGTTAAGCGCAGCCCTTTCTTCATCAGCACCCGCTCGACGGTGTAGCCTTGAATGATTTCATCCATGTTGCCTTGCTCCTTCTAAATCTATACCAGCCTCAACTCGCAATGGACGGCAAGATGAGAAGTTACGTTTCGCAACCTACGGCCGGCTGCCCCTGAACATCGCTTTCAACAGTCCCTCGGCACCGTGCCCGTAGATCCGGTAGCTCAAGCCCCTTCCGGCCTCGTCCAAGCTGACATCGTATCCAGAAACCCCAGGCTTCCCTGGAATTCCGGCCACCACGATATCTCTCAGGTTGCTTGAACCCGAGAAGGGATTCACGAGCCCTACGGGAATGCGGAAAAGAAGAACCTCCATGCTGGGATAATATCCTTCATGCTCCCGAGCGTAACTTTCGACGATCACCTGGATGGTCTCCATGTTCGCCCGTACGGCCCTTTCCTTGGACGTAGTTTCCACATCTGACGGAGCTTTCCACCTCAGAGATTCTGCCGTCGCCTTGATGTCCCTCAAATTTTGGCCCTCGGATTCGAGGCGCTTGATCTTCTCCTCGGCTTGTGCCAGCTGGATCTGAAGATCCGCGTTTTTTTGTTCCACGTCCCGAATCCGGCCCTTGAGCATCTCGTTCTCCAGAGTCGCCTTCCCTTCACATCCCGCCAAGGCCAGCGGGATCAGCAGAAGGATGATTTCCTTGACGGGACTCCTCATGACTCCTCGAGAATCGTCATAGCCCTGTAATTTTACAACCAAATGCCTTTCCGAGTCAAGGGGAAAGGGGTTCTTTACTTCCCTTTAACGATCGAGCTCCCCGGGTCCTTCCGGGGAGTTCGATGACTTCCTGTCTTGCGTCTTTGGACTACAAGCCGTATTGGGCTACGATCTGATCCTTGGTCTTGCCCAGAAGATCGTATTTCTTTCCGATCTTGGTGAAGGCAACGATGGCCTTGTCCAGGTGATAGGTTTCGTGCCCCGCGGAGATCTGCACCCGAATGCGGGCCTGCCCCTTGGGGACCACGGGATAGTAGAACCCGATCACGTAGATGCCCTCCTCCAGGAGATCCCGGGCGAAGTCCTGGCTGAGCTTGGCGTTGTACAGCATGATGGGCACGATGGGATGGACCCCGGGCTTGATGTCGAAGCCGGCCTTGGTCATCTTCTCTCGGAAGTATTTCGTGTTCCCCTCTAGCTTGTCGCGAAGCTCCGTAGTCTGGGAGAGCATCTTGAAGACCTGGATCCCCGCGGCCACGATCGGCGGAGCCATCGTGTTGGAGAAAAGGTAAGGACGCGAACGCTGGCGCAGGAGGCCGATGATCTCCTTCCGACCTGAGGAGCACCCTCCGGCAGCCCCGCCTAGGGCCTTGCCCAGGGTCGTGGTGATGACGTCCACCTTTCCCATCACCCCGCAGTGTTCCTGGCTTCCCCGTCCGGTCTTACCCACGAAACCCGTAGCGTGTGAGTCGTCCACCATGACCAGCGCCCCGTACTTCTCCGCGAGGGGAACGATCTGGTCCAGCTTGGCGATGTCCCCATCCATGGAGAAAGCCCCGTCTGTTGCCACCATCTTGACCTTGGCCCCGGCGGCCGCGGCCTCCTTGAGCTTGGCCTCCAGGTCGTTCATATCGGCGTGCTCGAAGCGGTAGCGCATCGCCTTGCAGAGCCGGATCCCGTCAATGACCGAGGCGTGGTTCAACGCGTCCGAGATCACCGCGTCTTTGTCCGTCAGGAGGGTTTCGAACAAACCCGTGTTGGCGTCGAAGCAGGAGGAGTAGAGGATGGTGTCGTCCGTGCCCAGAAACTTGCTGATCGTGGCCTCCAGCGCCTTGTGCAGGTCCTGGGTCCCGCAGATGAAACGCACCGAGGACATCCCGAACCCATGGGAGTCCAGGGCTTTCTTGGCCGCCGCGATGAGCTGGGGGTGGTTCCCCAGGCCGAGGTAGTTGTTGGCACACATATTGATGACTTCTTTCCCGGTGGAAACCTTGATGTCGGCTCCCTGGGGCGAGACGATGACACGCTCGTCCTTGAACAGGCCCTGTTCACGGATCTCCTCCAGGGTGGTCGTTAACTGCTGTTGAAACGCTCCGTACATCGCCTCTCCTTAATCTAGGGTGATGGTTAGTCTCAATGGTTCATCCGCCACGGCGCTTCCGGGCGGCTTCGAATTCCTTGCGGTCCGGGAAGAGCACGACCTTGGCCGATTTCCTGGGCCGCTCCAGCATCGCGGCGAAGCCCTTGTCGAACTCCTCCAAGAGGAACATGTGGGTGATGACCGGGGTCACGTCCATGCGCTTGTTGGCCAAGAGGTTGCGCACCCGGTACCAAGTGTCGAACATCCTGCGGCCGCTGATCCCGTGAATCTGACAGCCCTTGAACACGATCCCGTTGCTGTAGTCCAGCATCAGCGGGGAGGTAGGCGGGATCCCGAAGGCCGAGATCCGTCCCCCCTTGCGGACCATGCGGAAACAGTCCACGATGGAGTCATTGGAACCGACCATCTCCAGGCAGATGTCCGCTCCGTTCCCCCCGGTCTCGCCGCGGACGAAAGCCAGGCGTTCATCGGCCGTGGATTTGTTCGTCCAGAGGAGACGGTCCGCGCCCATCTTCTTCCCGATCTCCATGTTGAACTCGTACTTCCCGATGAGGAATATCTTGGCCACCCCGCAGGCCCGGGCTACGCCCACGGCAAAAAGCGAGATCGGTCCGTCCCCTGTGATCACCATCGTTTTCCCGCCCACATCGGCATCCTCGCCCAGGGTGGCGTAGGTCGCATTTCCCAAGGGCTCCTGGATCGTAGCGAACTCCGGGGGGATGGCCTTGTCGTTCACCCAGCACACCGACTCCGGCACAGCGAAGTAGTCCGCGAAGGCCCCATCGCAGTCCACCCCCAGGATCTTCATGTGCTCCCCGATGTGCAACTGCCCGAGCTGCGCAGTCAGGTCTCCGGGGTCGTAGATGTGGGTCTCGGCAGAGATGTAATCCCCCTGCTTGATGTGGGTGCAGTGCGCCCCGACCTCGACGACTTCCCCGGCCACCTCGTGGCCGAGGATCTGAGGAAGATGCTTGGCCCCGATTCGGTTTACCGACCAGTCGTCCCACTTGTAGATGTGCACGTCCGTGCCGCAGATCGAGGTCGCCCGCACCTTCACCAGCACCTCGTTAGGCTTGATCTGGGGCATCGCGTGATCCATATAGACCGCCCCCATCTTGGGCTCGGTCTTCACCACCGCCTTCATCTTTTCTGCCATGTCGCTTTCTCCTGCTTGTTATTCTGCGTGGCAAACCTTCACAACCAAGACTCCATTCGCATTCGAAGATAATAATTATAAATAATTCCTCTTCTCTTTGTCAATGGTGGTGATTTCGTTCACAAACCTCTCTGCCGGACGAAAAGGACCTCCCGAATTTGCCCCCAGTTCTTAAAATAAGCTCCATCCTGCGCGAGAAAGGACGGGATCTTAGGATTTACCCCTCCTTGGAAAAAATTCCCCCCTGGCAGCAAATCTACCCTCCCCCAAAGGGGGAGGGTAGGAAGCTTTTTAGAGTGATTTACACTCCCGTTACACCCCGGTTACAACTCAGTTACAACCCCGTATTTGCGACCACTGAAGGAGCACTTTGGGACCACTTTGGTCATCCTTTCCCTCGCCCTTCCTAAAGGACGGGGCTATTAATCCTCATCCGTAAAGAAACTTTGTAGAAAAGGTACTTAAGATCCCGCCTACCCGCCAACAGGTTTAACCTAACTTTATCAACCGCTTAACCTCTGCCAACTGGGTTCTCAGAGCGCGGGGGCCGGTGCCGCCGGGCAGGTCGCGACGGGCGAGCGAAACGCGAACATCGAACACGCGATAGACGTCCTTTCCGAACAGGCGGGAATGCTCGCGCAAGGCCGGGAGGGGCCATTGGCTCAGGGGAATCTTGTTCGCCATCGCCAAGCGGACCAGGTCGGAGACGAGGGCGTGGCTCTCGCGGAAGGGCATTCCCTTGCGCACCAGGTAATCCGCCAGGTCGGTTGCCAAAAGAGACTCATCTACGGCATCCCTCATCCGCCGGGGATGGACCTTGAGGGCCCGCAAGAGCGGGGCCAGAACGCCGAGAGCTAAGTTAAAAGTATCCAGGGAATCGAAAAACGGCTCCTTGTCCTCCTGCAAATCCTTGTTGTAAGAAGAGGGAAGGCCCTTCAGGGTGGCGAGGAACCCCACGAGGTTCCCGATAACCCTCCCGGACTTGCCCCGGATGAGTTCCAGGGAATCCGGGTTCTTCTTCTGGGGCATGAGGCTCGAGCCAGTGGCGAACTCGTCCGCGACCTCCACAAACCCAAACTCGGACGTGGACCAGAGGATGAGGTCCTCGGCCAGGCGCGAAAGGTGGACCATGCCCAGAGCGGCAAAGGCCATGAACTCAACGAGAGGGTCCCGGTCGGACACCGCATCCAGGCTGTTCTCGGAGATACGGCTGAAGCCCAGGTCCCGGGCCAGGGCCCGGCGGTCTATCCGAAACGCATTGCCAGTCAAAGCCCCGGAACCCAAGGGCAGAACGTCCGCACGATGGGCGAGATCAGCCAGCCGCTCCTTGTCCCTTTCCAGCATCCAGAAATAGGAGAGGAAGACATGGGCCAGGGAGATGGGCTGGGCGCGCTGAAGATGGGTGTAGCCGGGAAGAAGGGTATCCAGGTGCTTCTCGGCCTTTTCGGCCAGGGCCTTCTGAACCTCAAGCAGGCCGGAACGCACCCCGGGAATCTCAGCCAACAGAAACAGCCGCTCATCCGTGGCCACCTGGTCGTTCCGGCTCCGCCCGGTGTGAAGCTTTCCGGCCAGAGCCCCTATGTTCTGATAAAGCATCCGCTCCACGGCCATGTGGATGTCCTCATCCCGAATCCCGACCTTCGCCCTTCCTTGGTCGAAATCCCTCCGTACAGAGTTCAGCCCCTGCTCGATGCGCCTTAATTCGTTCCGGGTTAAAACCCCGGCCTTGGAAAGGGCCCGGGCATAGGCCCGGCTTCCCACGATGTCAACAAAAGCCAATCGTCTGTCAAATCCGATAGAGGCCTGAAAAGCTTCCATGCGGGGATTCATCTTACCCTTGAACCGCTTGCGCTGCATCCCACCCCTCCTTTTAAAAAATATCCCCCAGGAAGCATTATACCAGAACCCCTCCACCCTGTCAAGGGGCGGAGGGCCCACTGAGAAGTAACACAAATAATGTATATTTATTAAATAGTACTTGACATAATTGGCCATATTTAATATAATTATGCAATTAATATAAATAATTATTCATATAGGAGGACCACGTGGAGGCAACGAACCAGCGCAGAAAGCGTATCGCCGGGCTGTTGGAAAGCAAGGCTATCGGCACCCAGAACGGGCTCCTGGCCGAGCTGCGCCGGATGGGAGAGCGGGTCACCCAGGGCACCCTGTCCCGCGACTTGCGGGAAATGGGCGTCACCAAATGGGTGGACGCCGAGGACCTGCAGCGCTATGTCCTTCCCGCTAGCCTGCACACCCTGCCCCGGGCCGTGAACCTGGAGCGGGAGTTCCTGAACTTCGTCCTGGGCTTCAAGCATACTGGAAACCTTCTCCTCGTCAAGACCACGCCCGGAACCGCCTCGGCCGTAGCTTCTACTCTTGACCACCTGAGCTGGGAGGAAATCATGGGAACCGTGGCCGGGGACGACACCATCTTAGTGGTCCTGCGCAAGGCCAAGGACCTTCAGGCCGTTCTCAAACGATTCAATAAGCTCCAAAAACGATGAAGGCAATAATCGGCATCCTCGGGGCCAGCGGCTACGCGGGGTACGAGCTCATCCGATTGCTCAGCCAGCATCCCCAGGTCGAGATTCGCTACCTTTCGGCAGGAAGCTCTGCCGGACAGAAGATCGGGGAGGTCTTCCCTGATCTCGTGGTCCTTGAGGAGATGCGGCTCATTACTCTGCCCAAGGCGCTCGAGGTCCCGGTGAACGTTGTCTTCTCATGTCTCCCCCATCACGAGTCCATGGAGGTTGTGCCCAAGTTTCTGAACCAAAATGGTTTGAAGGTTGTAGACCTATCTGCGAACTATCGAATCAAAAACCCCCAAGCCTACGAACAGTGGTATGGCATGACCCACGCCAGCCCGGAGCTCTTGAAAGAAGCCGTGTACGGCCTGCCGGAATTGAACCGGGAAGCCATCCGGAAGGCCCGGCTTGTGGCCAATCCCGGATGCTATCCCACCGGCGTCCTCTTAGGTCTGGCTCCGCTCCTCAAGTCGGGATGGGTCGCTGACGCGCCGATCCTGGCGGATTCCAAGTCCGGGTTGAGCGGGGCCGGCCGAAATCCTTCTCTCAAGACCCATCTCGTAGAGGCCGAGGGAAGCGTGGCCCCCTACTCTATCGGCCGTTCTCACCGCCACCTCGTGGAGATGGAGCAGGAGATGGAAAAACTCGGGGGAAAGGAATGTCGGCTCATCTTTTCCCCACACCTGATCCCCATGTCCCGCGGCATCCTGAGTACCCTTTACGTCCCAACCAAGAAGCCCGTGGGGAAAGCGGAGTTGCAGGATCTCTATGAGAAGGCCTTTGCCGGGGAGCCGTTCGTCCGCATTCTGAAGAACGGAAAACCCCCGCAGACGAAAGCAGTGAAATACTCCAACCGCTGCGACATTGGGTTTACGTGTTTAAAGGATGACTGTATAGTCCTGATTGTTTCGGCTATCGACAACCTTGTCAAAGGGGCCTCGGGACAGGCCATCCAGAACATGAACCTGATGTTAGGATTCGAGGAGACTCTGGGCCTGCCCTTACAGGGGTGCGCGAACTGAGGGGGAAAACTAGAGAGTAGAAAGAACAAATTTATGAGAATTGTCATCAAATTGGGAGGGAAGGCTCTGGCGGCCGGGGGTGCCCTGAAGGAGTTGGCCCGGGAGCTCCTCACGCTTGGCGGACACCAGGTCTGCCTGGTTCACGGAGGGGGAGACGAGATCAATGCCCTCCTGGAGCGGCTGGGCATCGCGCCCAAGTTCGTGAACGGCCTGAGGGCCACGGACAGGGCCACCCTGGAGGTCGTGGAAATGGTGCTCTCCGGTAAGGTCAACCCGTCGCTCGTGGCCCATCTGAACCGGCTGGGCCTGAAAGCCGTGGGCCTGTGCGGAATAGACGGCGAGCTGCTCCGGGCGAAACAGGCGGACCCGGGCACCGGGCTCGGGTTCGTGGGGGAACCGGAGGAAATCAACACCGGGATCCTCCTCGCCTTGTGGGAGAAAGGGTTCCTGCCCGTGCTCTCCTCCATCGGGACGAGCCGGGATGGGCAAACTCTGAACTTGAATGCCGACACCATGGCCTGCTCCCTGGCGAGGTCGCTTGAAGCGGACTTCCTTCTGCTCTTCACAGACTCGGAAGGAGTCTATCGCGGAGGAAACGGAAAGAAGAACCTGATCCCAGAGATCCGGGCCTGGGAGGCGGAGACGCTCATCTCCCAGGGGGTCGTGTGCGGAGGAATGATTCCAAAAGTCCGGGAGGCCTCAGCGGCCAAAGCTGGTGGGGTGGGCAGGGTGTGGATCACGCGCTGGGACTCCGGAGGCCTGAAATCCCTGGTCCGTATGAGAAGCTTTCATGGCACCGAGATATTATAAACCACGCCGGAAGAACCGCCAGCGGTTCAGGTGAAGGTCTTTCTCGTGACCTGTGATTCGCGACTCGTAACTTGTGACTCGTGACTCGAAACTCATGACATTAGGATTTGAAACAAGGAGAAAAAGATAAAATGTCAAAAGAGAAGCTGATCTTAGCCTATTCCGGGGGGCTGGACACCACGGTAGCGATCCCGTGGATGAAAGAGAAGTACGACTACGAAACAATAGCCTGCTTAGTGGACGTGGGCCAGGCCGAGGACCTCAAGTATGCCAAGGCAAGGGCTCTGGAGGCCGGGGCCGTGGAGGCGCTCATCGTGGAAGCCGGGGAAACCTTTGCCAAGAACTACCTCCTGCCCAGCCTAGCGGCGAACGGCCTTTACGAGGGGAAGTATCCGTTGGTCTCGGCCCTGTCACGCCCGCTCATCGCCAAGGCTTTGGTGGAAACTGCCAAGCGCTTCAAGGCCGTGGCTGTGGGGCACGGCTGCACGGGCAAGGGGAACGACCAGGTGCGTCTGGATGTCTCCCTGGCGGCCCTGGCCCCGGACCTCGCCATCGTGGCTCCGGCTCGGGAGTGGGGGATGTCGAGAGAGGAGACCATGGCCTATGGGCGCGCCCACGGCCTGAAGCTAGAGGCCAAGAAGACGCCGTACAGCATCGACGCGAACCTCTGGGGCCGGGCTATCGAGTGCGGCGTGCTGGAGGACCCATTCACGGAGCCACCCGGGGACGCCTTCCTGTTGACCTGCGACCCGGAGAAAGCCCCGGGTACGCCGGAGTACCTGGAGATCAAGTTCGAGAGGGGCGCGCCGGTCGCGCTGGACGGCAATGCCCTGAGCCTTGTAAACCTGATCCGGGCCCTGAACGAAAAGGCGGGAACACATGGCGTGGGGCGAATAGACATGGTGGAGAACCGCCTAGTCGGGATCAAATCCCGCGAGGTTTACGAATGTCCGGCGGCGCTCGTCCTGATCGAGGCGCACCGCGACCTGGAGAGCCTGGTTCTGCCCCGGGAACTTCTGCACTACAAGACGGGAGTGGACCAAAAGTATGCCGAGATGATCTATTACGGGCTGTGGTTCCACCCCCTGCGGGAAGCCCTTCAGGCTTTCCTCGCCGAGACCCAGAAGCGGGTGAGCGGGACGGTGAGGGTGAAGCTTTTCAAAGGTGCGTCCAGGGTCGTGGGACGGAAGTCGCCTTACTCCCTGTATCAGCACCAGCTTGCCACCTACGACCGGGGTGACGCCTTCAACCACCAGGCCTCGTTGGGGTTTATCGAGCTCTGGGGGTTGAGCGCCAAGCTGTACGGGGTGTGTGGAAGAGTCGCTCAGGTCCCCGGAAACAGCGGAGCGAAGGGCGTTCCTCTAAAGGGGGGAACCCCCATCGAGGAAGCGGCCCTGGTTCCATGAACGTGCGCAAGGCGCAGATAAGCGACGTCAGGGCCATCGCGGAACTGATTACACATTACGCCCAGACCGGTGAGATGCTGCCGCGACCGCTGTCCTACCTTTACGAGCACATCCGCGATTACACGGTGGCTGAAGAGGGAGTTGAGGTCTTGGGCTGCGGCGCGCTGCACGTCCTATGGGAGGATCTGGTCGAGGTAGTATCTCTGGCGGTCCGTGAGAAATCCAGGGGGAAAGGGGTGGGACGAAAAATCGTCGCTTCTCTTCTAGAGGAGGCCGGAACGATGGGCACGGAACGAGTCTTCGCCCTAACCTACCGTCCGACGTTCTTCAGGGAGTTAGGGTTCACGCCGATCGAGAGGGAGACCCTGCCCCACAAGGTCTGGCGGGACTGCATCCAATGCTCCAAATTCCCGGACTGCGGAGAGGTGGCCCTGGCCTATAAACTGAATGGAAATGGAACGGGAGAAAAGAGTGGAGCCCTGCTAAACCGATCATCATAAAACATATACCTGCTCATGGGTTCATTCCCCAGGATCCTGCCCGGAGCCCTGGCTTGAGTAGCCCGCCGCCCGCAAGGCACTTTTCTCCTTTCTCCCCTTGCGGGCGGATTCTTACTATTTGCAAAGGGATCGTCCCTTCTTCCTTCCAACTTGCACTTCCCCCTCTAAATCTGCTATACTTTGAACCGATGGCAAAAACATATAAACATCTGGACTTCATCACCGTTGCCTTCGTGGTCGTGCTGCTGGTCTCCAACGTGGCCTCGGCCAAGATCCTGCTCCTAGGGCCGTTCACGTTTGACGGAGGCACGATTTTGTTCCCCCTCTCCTACATCTTCGGAGACATTTTGACCGAGGTCTACGGCTATCGCGCTTCGCGCCGGGTCATCTGGCTGGGCTTCGGCTCGGCCTTCCTCATGTCCGTCATCTTTATGATCGTGGGCAAGCTCCCTCCTGCTCCGGGATGGAACAATCAAGAGTCTTATGACAAGATCCTAGGCCTGACCCCCCGCATCGTAGCCGCCAGCCTGATTGCCTACTTCGCCGGGGAGTTCTCCAATTCCTTCACCTTGGCAAAGATGAAGCTCTGGACCAATGGCAAATGGCTCTGGACCCGGACCATAGGGTCCACGCTCGTGGGCGAGGGCGTTGACACCGCCCTGTTTTGCAACATCGCTTTCCTCGGTGTGTTGCCCACTGGACTGTTGTGGAACGTCATCCTTTCCAATTATGTATTCAAGTGCGGGTTCGAGGCCGTGGCCACACCCCTCACTTACGCAGTGGTCGGTTATCTGAAGAAGACTGAGACTGAAGATTACTATGACCGCGGGACCAATTTCAATCCGTTCCTGCTGAGAGATGCTGGAATCGCTGGAAACGCAAAGGCGAAATAGCACGTGAGGCTATTTACCATTAAAGAACTGCCCTACCCTCTGCGCCTTGCTCCCGATCAACGGATTCTTTTCATCTCCGACTTCCACCTTGGGGTTTCGAGGTCCGAGCAGGAGGCTGAGAAGGAGAGGCGACTGACTTCGTTCCTAGCGCATCTCGACCCGCGGCGGGATTGGTTGATTCTTTTAGGCGACCTGTTTGAGTTTTGGTTCGAGTACCGCACCGTGATCCCTAGGGAGCACCTGCATATCATCCAGCAACTCATCGCCCTGCGGGAGGAGGGCTTGCCCATCCTTTACTTCGCCGGAAACCACGATTTCTGGCTGGGGGATTTCTTCACCAAGAACCTGGGGATTCCGCTCATTCCAGACGCCCTGGAACTAAAGCTCGGGGGCAAGAAATTCTTCATCGCCCACGGAGATGCCCTAGGCCGGGGAGACTGGGGCTACAAGGTCATGAAGAAGATCTTCCGCAACCCCGTGAACATCTTCCTCTACCGCCTCATCCATCCCGACCTGGGGATTCCCTTCGCCAAAGCCATCGCCTCGCTTTCCCGGTCCAAGGGGGAGAAGCCGGATACCCCGTATCGAGACTTTGCCATGAAGAAGCTGGAGGAGGGATATGACATCGTCGTCTTCGGCCACACTCACAAACCCTTGTTTCTCTCCGTCGGAGAGAAACTCTACCTCAACACCGGGGACTGGCTCAGGCATTTTACATACGGGAAATGGGAAGGCGGAAAGCTTACCCTGGAGACTTGGAAAGGGACTTTAGATAACGGACTGTAACCTGTTTACAAAATACAGAAAACTACATGTAGGGGAAGGCGATGGGGTCTTCCCCTACATGTTTTCTAAGAGCATTACGAATCAGAAATTTGGACGCAGGTAACCCTCAAGCTCATTTACGGTCCGGGACTCAATAGAACCAAAGATTACGCGGCACGACGAGCTCATCCCGAGCTCCAGTCGTGCCGCTGTTCAAGAAAAGGTGTACGAAAAAGGATTGCCTCGCGTGATTCAGCAGCTTCACACGATAGCGACTGATCTTTCAGATGCTACAGGGAGTAGTAGCCATCGGGATGGATATTCCAGTCGATCTCGTAGGCGTCGCGGAGCTTGTCCTGAAACTCCGTGGGGCAGGCAATGAAAAACTCGAAGTGGTCATGCATGGAGGCGAATTCGGCCAAGATGCCCACATGTTCCCGGTCATCCTGATAGGTGTCCTCGGTCTCCACCTCCACAAGGCGGTAGCGCCCGAACCGCTCGGCCTCTATGTCCGGGATCGTGGCATTGCGCTCGCTCGGAATTCCTCCCTCCCAGGGAATATGGTCCACCTTGATGTTTCTCCAGCCCTCGGATTGCAGCTTGGCGATGGCGCCGAGGACCATGCGCTGATGCAAAGCCGTACCGCCGTAAAACTGCATGAAACCTCCTTATTGAAATGATACTGGTGAGAACCCGCAAAACCCTTGGGTTCTTCTCACCTGATCACCTTTGCATTTACTTTTTGTCGCCCTTCTTACCCTGGGCACCCTCCTCCACGCCCATGGCCTTGAGGGCGTCTTTGAGCGTGGTATAGGTGTCGAAGACCATGGCCAGTTTGGTGATCGCGAACACGTTCTTGATCCGCTTGTCGATTCCGCACAGGGCGAAGCTGGCCTTACGCTTCTTGTAGTTCGTGTAGGACGCGACCAGAATTCCCATGGCCGTGCTATTCAGGTAGGAAACCTCGGAAAGGTCGATAATCAACCGTTTGTTGTTCCAGTCCATCAGTCGCCGGATCTGAAGCTCAAACTGGTCGGTCTCGCCCCCTCCCACCAGGTTTCCTTCGGGTTGGACCACGGCCACATCTTCAACCATCTTCCATCTCAATCCCAACGTTTTTCCTCCGCGTTAAAAGGTTCCGTTAATCAGGATAAAGGCTCTCATCTTCTACAATCATATCAAGAATGGAAGGTGAAGTCAAGAGGCCCGTCCCCGCCGGCGGAATTTGGTCAGGGAGACGCACTCCCCTTCCCGGCAGTGCTCGAAGCGCACCTCGTCCACCAGGGCTCGCATCAGGAGGATGCCCCGGCCGTGGCGGCGAAGCGAGGGGTGGTCCGGAATCCGCGGGGGCCTTGGCCGGAAGCCTTTACCTCCATCTGCCACCTTTACCGTCGCCCGCTCTGGGGTCAAGCGGAAAGAGAGTTCCACTCTTCTCGTCGGGTCTTCGCGGTTGCCGTATACAATGGCGTTCATCACGGCCTCCAGCACGGCCGTGGTGACGTCGTGGACCACCTGTTCCGGAAAGCGGGATTCTCGGAGCCAAGCCTCCGTGGTGTGAAGAACCCGGTGGATCCGGTTCCGGGTGCTGGGAATGGTGAGCGTCCACTTCGCCCGGGGTTCGCAAATCGAAGCCCTCCTCATCTCAGAGCGCCTTGACCACCAAGAGGGTGATGTCGTCGAACTGCGGGGCTCCGTGCACAAATCTGTTCACAGCCTCCAGGACGGACTTGCGGATCTCCGCGGCAGAGAGATGGTGCTCCTGCTGGAGCAGGGCCAGGAGACGCTCCTCCCCGAACATCTCTCCGCCTCCATTCCGGGCATCCGTCACCCCGTCAGTGTAGAACAGGAGAACGTCCCCAATGGCCAGCTCCAGCCTCTCCTCCTCATAGGAGGAATCAAGGAAGGCCCCCAGGACCGTCCCCCCGGTCTCCAGGCTGCGGAGGCCGCCGTCCCCTCGCACCCAGAGCGGATAGTTGTGCCCGGCGTTGACATAGGTGAAGGCCCGCTTTGCGGGGTCCAGCACCCCGTAGACCGAGGTCACAAAAGAGGACGCTTCGGTGGACTCAAAAAGCAGAGCGTTCACCTTAGACAGGATCGTGGCAATGGCGTAATTGTTCCGGATCTCCGCAATCAGCGAAGCCCGAAAGGAGGCCATGATCAGAGCCGCCGGGACCCCCTTGCCCGAGACATCCCCAATGACCAGGCCCATCTGGCCGTCGGCGATCGGGATGTAGTCATAGTAATCTCCGCCCACCCGTTCCGAGGGGATCGCGGCCCCGGCCAGCTCGAACCCGGGGAGCTCGGGGTCGCGCTTGGGCAGGAAGGAGCGCTGAATCTCCCGGGCCACAGCGAGTTCCTCCTCAAGGTGTTTCTTCTCCCGGACCTCCTCGAAGAGCCGGGCGTTCTCGATCGCAATCGTTGCCTGGGAAGCGAAGGAGGACAAAAGCTCCAGCTCCCGCTGTCCGAAGGCGCAGAGCTGGTCGCACTCCAGGTTGAAGACCCCGATCGTCTCGCTTTTAGAGACCAGTGGAACGATGACCTCGGAGCGCGTCCCGGGCCGGGCCATTAGGTAGCGCGGGTCCTGGGATACGTCCGGGACGATAATCGGCTTCCCCTCCTTGGCCGCGGCCCCCAAGAGCCCCCTCCCGACCTTCAGGCCGACGAGATCGTGCACCCCCGGCGGGTAGCCCCGTTCGACCATTGCCTCAATCTCGGTGGTTCCTCTTTTAATCAGGAAGAACCCCGCCGCGTCGTAGGACACGACTTTCCGGATGGAGTCGATGATCAGGTCCAGCACTTCCTTCAAATTCAGGGAGGAGCTGATCGACGTGCCGATTTCGTAGAGTATCCGGCGCTCCTCGGCCTCCCGCCGCGCGGTCTCGAAGAGCCTGGCGTTCTCCACGGCCACCGCGGCCTGTCCGGCGATGGTCGAAAGCAGCACCAAGTGTCCTTCGTTGAACGCGTGGGGCTGCTTGGAGAAGATCCCAATCATCCCCACGGCCCGTTCCCCGGAGAGCATCGGGACCCCAAGGTAGGAACTCACCCTCGACGAGTCCAGGGGCTCAACCGGAAGCCGGCCCTTTTCCTCGGGATAATCCCTGATCAGGATCGGCTTCTTGTTCCGCAGGATCCAGCCCACGAACCCCCCTTCCAAGGACTGCTCCAGAGGCGGATTGCGATGGCCCTCGTCTACGTCCAAGACCAGGGAGATGCGGTTTCGGTCTTCGTCGTAAAGTGCGATGTGGAAGTTGCGCACGTCCAGGACCTTGGCCGTCTCGACGTAGATCAGTTCCACCAGCCGGTCCACGTCCAGGGCCGAAGCAATCGCCTGCCCCACCTGGTTCAGGATCTCCAGCTCCGTGACCCGCTGGGATAGGCTCTCGCGGGCCTTTCCCAGGCGCTGGAACAGGACCACCGCGATCACGAATGGAATCGCCCCGATCATCAGGCCTGGGAGGTTGAACTCGTGGAAGATCAGCGCCGCCGAGACCGCAATCGGGATCGCCGAGAAGCTCACCACCAGTCCACGGGAAAGCGTGTAGCGCCGTTCCTTCTTCCCCTGGCCGGTCATGAGGCTCACCGCGACCACTCCGAGCGAGCTTAAAACCCCGATCACCAGGAAGAGTGCCAAGAGGGGCAGGATCACCCCCACGGTGAGGCGCCCGAACGGAACCGCCCCCCCGAACGCGGTGTAGGCATAGCCTCCGGCCAGCGTGGTCAGGATCGAGGTCCCGCAGTTGACCAGGGTGACGCTCGCCACCCGGCCCGCCGGGACCCCCGCGCGCTCCCGCTGGAAAGCATTCATGCTAACCAGAATGACCGATGTCCCATTTACCCAGGCCGCCCAGACCGGCCCCAGGAAGATCACCGCGGCGTAGTCGAAGCAGGTACGCAGGGAGAGCGAGAAGCGCTTAGCCAGGGGCAGGAAGAAGAAGTCCGCCACCGCCTCCATTACAAACAGGAAGGCCATGAGGAAAAGCGAAGGCATCGGCCCAGCCCTAGGCGTCAGGGCGAGGAGCAACCCGATGCCTATGAGGCCTGTGAGATAGGCATAGGCTAAGAAGCCGGGATAGTCGAACGTGCGCTTCTGCATGGTGTTACTTTAACACAAACTGCCCACGGAATTCAAGGCCGGCCTTGACCGACCTGCCGGACATGCGGTTTATATGAACCCCTCAGTTCCAGTTAGAGATATAGCATCCTTGCCTGGATATGCGACGGAGATACCTGGCGTCCTGAACAACCAAGCATGAATTCTGCCAATGTCTATCAGAGCATGAGGTTAGTCATTTAAAGAAGCACCCGATCTCGTCGGGGACCGGGCGGGTCAAAACCCCAATTAATAGGAGGCGCTTCCTGCTAAGTGCCTCACAACGGGTAAAGAAAAGAGCCGCTAAAATGCGGCCCTATTGATTTCTTGTTCCTTGCCCTTTTATCCTCAGAAGTACCTTTGGTCCTTCGGCTCCTCCTCCGGGGGCAACGAGCCACCCAAGAGGTCCGAGGAAATCTCTCCGGAGAGCTTCTGATAAATCCGGCGGAACATGGTAGCCAGGTCGGCCACAGCCTGTGATACCCGTACCCGAACCAAGCCCAGGGTTGTCTTCTGGTCGAAAACCACAGCCAGAATCACACGGGCCTCGATCGTAGCCACGTAGATGTTAGCCTTCTCGCCCTGATGATGAAGGGTCGTGAACTCCTGCTCCCCGACCAGGCCGGCAAGTTGTCCCGTGGCCGCGAAGTCTGCCCCGGCCAGGGCCGCGAAGGCCGTGGTGTCCCAGCCCGAAGTCTCCCCGGCGCTGGTGATGAGCTGTCCGGCCTTGTCGATCAGCAGCGCAGCGTTGGCATTAGTCATGGCCAGGAGCTTCGTCAGCCGCTGGTTGATCGCCCAGAAGTCCTCTTCGAAGACGTTCAGGTTGTCTATCGGCATGGGAACGAGCTCATGCAAAAATGATACCGATCCGCTTTATCCCTCATGAAAATCTAGCCTTTCCGAAATGGGAACACCTCCGCAATCCTGGAGAAGTACCCCCCTTCACATATCTTGTAACATTCCCGACAAAGAACGCATTGCTCGGCTATCCCTGTGATTAGAGCTATCCTTCGATCCACCCCGCGACCCTGAAATCCAACCGCATTCCATCCTTTAATTTGCTCACAGTAACGAACACAGAGGGCACAGAGAGTACAATACGAGGGTTTTTCTGTTGGCTCCAGGGGAAAACGAGATTTGTTTACGCCATAAGATTCTGCTAATTTCATATGCGGACCCGTTGGCGCAAGGGGCAAAATCAGTTCCAGAACTACCTTTCGGATTTTATTCGTCCTTTCGGTCGAAGTCTTTACCACCAACCCCTCTTCCACGGGGTAGCAACAGGAGGCAACCAATTTTGTCCACTTGCCCTTGGTGACTTCGACCATGCAAAACCGACAAGCTCCCTCCGGTTCCAGGCCTTCGAAGAAGCATAGGGTGGGAATCTCGATCCCGGCATTTCTGGCCGCTTGAAGGACACTCTTTCCCTCTTCGGCTTTTATTTCCCGCCCATCTATTTCCAAAGTTAGAAGTTTCATGGCATCACTTTTTTAGACTTTTAATCGGGGTGCCTTCGGGCACGGCCGGGGGAAGGGGCTCCCCGGATAGCTTGATCACCGCGTTAAACTTTTCCGGGCAAACCCCATAACAGCTGTCGCATTTAATACACTTCTCTTGATCGATGATGTGGACGATTTTCCCTTTTCCATAAATCGCATCCACGGGACAGCTTTTAAAGCAGAGCACACACCCTTGACATCTCTCGGGATCGATATAGTAGGAAATAAGCTCCTTACAGACCTTTGCCGAGCACACTCCCTTCAAGTGGGCCTCATATTCGTCTCGGAAATATTGCAGGGTGCTCAGCACCGGATTCGGGGCGGATTGACCAAGGGCACATAGCGAGGCGTCGCGGACCACCTCACTGAGATCCTCCAGGCGTTCAATATCGCCTGGGGTAGCCTTGCCTGCGGTGAGAAGGTTTAATATTTTGAGCATTTGCTTCAGCCCCTCACGACAGGGTATGCATTTCCCGCATGATTCATCGGCCAGAAACTTGATAAAATATTTCGCGACGTCCACCATGCACGTCTCTTCGTCCATAACGATCATGCCGCCGGAGCCCATCATCGAGCCCACTTGGGTCAGCTCATCAAAATCTACGGAAAGATCAAGAAACTTAGCCGGCAGGCAACCCCCGGAAGGACCCCCCGTTTGGACCGCTTTGAACTTCTTGCCTTTTAAGAGCCCCCCGCCGATGGTGTAAATGATATCTCGAAGGGTAATCCCCATGGGCACTTCGATGAGGCCGGTATTATTAACCTTGCCGACCAAGGAAAAGATCTTGGTTCCTTTGCTTCCCGGGGTGCCCATGCCCTTAAACCACTCCGCGCCCTGGTTGATGACGAATGGCACATTAGCCCATGTCTCAACGTTATTCAGGCAACTGGGTTTATCCCATATCCCCTTCACCGCCGTATGGATGTATTTCGGCCTGGGCTCTCCAACTTTTCCCTCGATCGCCGTCATCAGGGCACTGGATTCACCGGATACAAAAGCCCCTGCGCCCCGGTGGATCTTGATATTGAAATCAAAACCGGAACCGAGGATGTTTTTGCCGAGTAGCCCATATTCCTCCGCTTGACGTATAGCAACCTCCGTATTTTCAACGGCTAGGGGATACTCCTGGCGCACATAGATGAAGCCTTGGCGCGATCCGATCGCATAGGCTCCAATCATCAGGCCTTCCAGAACAGAATGCGGATTGCCCTCCATGATGCTGCGATCCATATAGGCCCCGGGGTCGCCTTCATCGCAATTGACGATGACGTATTTAACCTCGCCGGACGCGTTCCGCGTAGTCTCCCATTTCCGTCCGGCAGGAAATCCTCCCCCGCCACGACCCCGAAGGTTCGCTTCTTTAACTTCCCCAAGAACCTTTTCCGGGGTCATTTGAAAGAGGGCTTTCGCCAAGGCGGAATACCCATTGAGGGCAATATAATCCTCGATGCTTTGAGGATCGATTTTGAGATTGTTCCCAAAAATCAGGCGTTTCTGATTCTTATAAAATGGGATCTCCGATTCGCGAACGATTTTCCCGCCGTTCGTCGGATCCGTATACAGGAGCCGGTCGACCAGTTTGCTTTGCTTTATGGTTTGCGAAATGATATCGGATACATCTCCAGGTTTTACTTGAAGATAGCATATCTCATCCGGGTAAATGACAACGATCGGCCCTCTCCCGCAAAACCCATGACAACCCGTTCGCCGGATGTCTACCTTGTCCTTGACGTTCTGGTTTTCAATCTCCCTCTGAAAGGCAGCGCTAACCGCTACACAACCACAAGCTTGGCAGCCCGTACCTGAGCAAATGGTGATGCATGGTTTTTTAGCATCTCTTTTAGACAGGATCTTCCGCCGGAGCTCTTCTAAGCCAGAGACAGAATTCAGTTTGGTCATTTCGATAACCTAAGCATAGCGAGACAGGATTTTTTCAACCTGAGATGGAGCCAGGTTACCATGATAGTCCTCGTCAACAACCATCACCGGACCCAAGGCACAGCACCCCAGACAATTAACGCTCTCCAGCGAATACTTCATGTCCGTTGTCGTCTCCCCAGCTTTGATGCTCAAAGCCCGTTCTGCGCTCTCGATGATTCGCGGTCCACCGCGAACATGACAAGCGGTGCCGAGACATACTCGAACCATGTGTTTGCCCATTGGTTTCAGACTGAAGGCCTTGTAAAAACTCGCGATATGAAGGATTTGAGCGAGGGGAACGGTCAGCCTCTCCGAAATCCACATCAACAGATGTCGCGGTAGCCAATGGTACTTCGCTTGAACCTCGAGCAGGATCTGGATCAGGGTGCTTCCTTCCCAGTGGTATCTGCCCATCATCTCATCCAGATCGCGCAACTCTTGAACCATCTCTCCGATGGCTTCCTCTGGTTTCCGTACTCTATTGAGTTGCGCGGCGTAATGGAACGCTTCGCGTTCGAGAGCCCTTAATTCGTCGCTCAACGGCCCTGTGCCCACTCCCAGACCGTAGAATTCGCTAAAAGATTCCAGTCCCTTGAGCAGAACATCCGGTTTAGTCAGGGGAGGATCCTCTTGTATTTTAAATGCCGCTTCGGCTTGTTTTTCCGTCATCCTTACTCTAATTTTTTGTTTTAGATAGTTACCAACTTTTTTGCTGGGACAGGGCTTCTTTCGCCAAGAGCTTCTCCCAGCGCTCGTCCACCTCGGACTGAAGCTCAGCGATGATGTGCTCGTTCTTGGGCGCGAAGAGGTGACGGAACCTGGCCTGCGGCTTGAGAAACTCCACGACCGGCTTCTTCTCCTTGGGCTTGAGGTTGATCTTGTACACCCCATTCACGACCTCATAAATCGGCCAGAAGCAGGTCTCTACAGCCAAGCGCAAAAGGGGCATCATATTCTCGGGGGTATAGCCCCAGCCCAACTGACAAGGAGCATAGAGGTTGATGAAGGTTGGGCCATCCACATCCAGGGCTTTCTCTACCTTGGTGACTAGATCCTCCCAGTGGGCCGGCTCAGCCTGGGCTATGTAGGGCAGGTTGTGAGCCACCATAATCTCGGTTAGGTCCTTGCGGTTTTGCTGTTTCCCTGGGATGGCGGTTCCAGCCGGGCTGGTCGTAGTGTGCATTCCGCGCGGCGTCGAGCTGGAGCGTTGGATCCCGGTGTTCATGTAGGCGTCGTTGTTGTAGCAGATATAAAGCATCCGGTGACCCCGCTCCATGGCCCCGGAAAGAGACTGGAGCCCTATGTCGTAGGTCCCGCCGTCCCCGCCGAAGGCGATGAACCGCAGGTCCTTGTCGAACTTGCCCTGCTTCTTGAGCGAGCGGTAGGCCGCCTCCATCCCCGAGACCGAGGCCCCGGCGTTCTCGAAGGCATTGTGGAACCAAGGAACCCTCCAGGCCGAGAAGGGATAGATGGAGGTGAAGATCTCCAGACATCCCGTGGCATTTCCTACCACCACCGGAACCTTTTGAGCAGCCAAGAGGGCTTGTCGGATGGCCAAAGCTGCCCCACAGCCCAGGCAAGCGCGGTGCCCCGGAGAGAGGAGTTCTTTACGTGTGGAAAGTTCAACCAGGCTTGGCATTATTCTCTCACTCCCAAATAAGAAACCAACCCATCCAAGCGCCCTTCCTTGGCGACCTTGAGAAGGCGGTCGAAGAGAGCGATGAGGTCGTCGGTGCGGATGTCGCGGCCGCCCAGGCCGTAGATGGTGTCCAGAACGATTGGCCGCTGAGGCAGATCGTAGAGCGCGGAGCGGATCTCGTTGAAGACCGGGCCGCCGAAGGAGCTGAACGTATCCGAACGGTCCATCACGCCAAGGGCTTTGAGATGCTTGAGGGCGTTGGCCAACTCTACATAGGGGAAGGGCCGGAAACAGCGTAGCTTGAGCATCCCGACCTTCTTCCCCTTTCTGCGCAGCTCGTCGATCGCTACCTTGGCGGTCCCAGCTGTAGAGCCCATGACCAGGATGGCTACTTCAGCGTCCTCCAATTGGTAGGGCTCGAATAGGCCGTAGGACCGTCCGAACTTCTGACCGAACTCTTTACCTACGGCCACGACTACGTCTTTGGCCTTTCTCATGGCTTCGGATTCGACCCGTTTGAATTCGAAAAAGGCATCCTGCAGCAGGGCCGGGCTAACGGTCTTAGGGTCGTCCGTGTCCAGAAGCATGTGCTTGGGCTTATAGGTTCCGATGAATTCCTTCACCGCGGAGTCCTCCAGTGTGTACATGGCCTCCATGCCGTGGCTGATGATGAATCCGTCAGTAGTGACCATCGTAGGCAGGAGCACGTCCGGGTGCTCGGCGATACGCACAGCCTGGATCATCCCGTCGTAGGCCTCCTGGCCGTTCTCGGAGAAAAGCTGGATCCACCCTGTGTAGGAAGCCCCCATGGTGTCAGAGTGGTCGCAATGGATGTTCAGGGGCCCGGACAGGGAACGGTTCACTTCGGCCAAGATGATCGGCAGCCTGAGGCCAGCGGCGATGTAGAGCATCTCGTACATCAAGGCAAGACCCTGGGAGGAGGTGCTGGTAATCGCCCGGGCTCCGGCCACGGCCGCTCCAATGCAGGCGCTCATGGCGGAGTGCTCGGACTCCACGGCCACGAACTCGGTATCCACCAGTCCGTCGGCAACGAAGCCTGCGAAGATCTGCACCACCTCGGTGGCCGGGGTGATGGGGTAGGCCGCGACCACGTCCGGATTAATCTGGCGCATAGCCTCGGCCATGGCCTCGTTTCCGGTCATCGCCTTGAGTTTCGTCGCCATCTTTAGTCCCTCGCCTCGCTTTCGTCTATCATGCGGATGGCTCTGGCTGTGAGCGGACATTCCTGGGCGCAGATTCCGCAGCCCTTGCAGTGGACGTAGTCGATTCCATTCATCTTGCCCTCGGCAACCAAAATGGAGCCGTCCGGGCAGGAGATCCAGCAGATCAGGCAGTGGGTGCACTTGGAAGAGTCCCAGATCGGGCGCCGGGATCTCCAGTCTCCGGTCTCATATTCGTAAGCGGTGCCGGCATCGATGACCCCGCCGTGCTCCACCTGTTTCCAGTTTTTGTCAGTGGCTTGCCTCATTCCGACACTACCTCCTTGTAGGCCCGCTCGATGGCCTTCAGGTTGCCGTCGATGACCTCGGCCTTATTGCGGAACTTCTTGGCCAGCTTCTCTTTGATGTCCTGGAGCATATCCTCCAGCTTCATCACGTCTGTGACCCGGGCTACGGCCCCGAGCATCGGGGTATTTGGCATCTCACGACCCAGGGTTTCCTTGGAGATCCCCGAGGCGTCCACGGTATAGACCTTACGGCCGGAGAGCTTGAGACTGGCCCGCATCTCCTTGGGATCAAGCTTGGTGTTCACGATCAGGCTCCCGTCCTGGGGCAGGCCTTTGATCACGTCCACCTTTCCGATCAGGGTGGGGTCCAGGATCACGACCACCTGCGGGTTGGTCACCCCGCAATGCACCGTGATCGGCTCGTCCGCCAGGCGGTCGTAGGCCGCGACCGGGGCTCCGGTGCGCTCCGGTCCGTACTCCGAGAAGGCCTGGATGTACTTCCCGGAGGAGAGGGCGGCATCTGCAAACAGGAGCGCCGCGGTCTTCGCCCCCTGGCCTCCCCGGCCGTGCCAGCGGATCTCTAACATCGGGTTCATAGTCTTCTTTTAAAAGGGTGATAAATGAGTGCGATGAGGGGCCTTATCCCTCAAGCTCGAAGATCCACTCGCAGTAGGGGTCGCCCTTGCTCATCACCTTGGTCTGGGTGCAGTTGAGCTTGGGGTTGGCGATCCGGGCCGCGGTCTTCTCGAACATGGAGTTGGCCGCGCAGACATCAGGGGCTGTCTCAGCCTTCGGGTCGTCGTGCAAGGGACACTTGAGGATCCGGAACACGGAGCGCTTCTCGGTGACCTCCGGGGCTTCGACCAGCATCCCCAGCGTCCCCTCGGCCAGCATCATGTACTCGGCCATGCCCTTGGCGTTCCGCGGAAAGCGCCCGGACTCGAAAGCCTTGGTCGCCTGCTTCTCGGCCACTTTCTTCATTCCCTTCCCAATGGCTTTCGTCCCGGCCTCGCCCAGCTCGTCAAACACCGCCTTGCCGACCAAACCCCAGATGAGCCCGTAGCTCCTGCAGGCCGCGCTCCAGATCTTCTCCGGAGGCTTACCTTCCCAACCGGGCGGAAACTTGTCTGCGACTGGCATTTAAGCCCTCCAAATGAAATGAAACCCGAATGTTTATTATACACCCAAACCCACGTTTATGTCAACCTCCTTAAACCTGAAATCGGTCACGACGCCTCAGCCTGAAGGCCTGGCCTACGGATGAACTTACCCTCAGTAGACGGAAGGCAAAAGAAAAATAGAGAGAGCCTGAGTTAAGCTCAAGATAACGGGATCCGAAGGGAGGGCGAGGCGAAGGCCTCGCCCTCCCTTTTCTCCCCTTGATAACCCCTTGACTTTTTCCCCGCCTCTGCATTAAAATATAAGTTCCCCTTGATGAATCGCTAAACAGAAAAAGAACCATGCTCTTCTTCCGCTCCGTCGGTGAAGTCGTCCAGCGCGCCCAGAAGCTCCGCGGCGAGGGCAAGGTCGACAAAGCCATCTCCACCCTGGAGGCCGTGCTCTCGGACTCCGAGGAAGACTTCGAGCCCTACCTCGTGCTCGGCAACCTGTACTGCTCCAAGGAGAACTACCACGACGCCGCCCTGGCCTTCCGCAACGCCCTGTCCCTCATTCCCAGTCGGCGGGACGAGGTGCTGAGCGCCCTGAAGGAGTCCTACAAGCCCGAGCAACAGAAGGTCCCGGAGCTCAGCGAGGTGATGTTCGATTCCTACCTCGGGGTCCGGGACTTCGAGAACGCCGCGGCCTGCATCGCCCCCCTCCCTCCCCGCGAGATCGACAAGATCGCCGAGAAATACCGCCAGATCATCAAGACCTCCGAGGACTACGCCGGCGACAAAGGCGCCAAAAGCAAAGGTCGGGAAGCCTCGGCGCGCTATTCCCTGGCCATGCTTTCCGCGGCCCGCGGAAACCTGACGGAGTACTTCCAAACCCTGATCGCCGTCGCCAAGCTGGAGCTCTCCGAATCCCCGACCGTGGAGGCCGAGCTCAAACGCTTCGTAACCAAGAAAACCAAAGAGGCCCCGCCCCATCTCGGGTTCGGGGATTATTACCTCGCCATGGGCCAGGTGGGAAGCGCCCTCAAGGAGTACGGGGAGGCCCTGCGCACCGACAAGACCGCGTCTGAGGCCCTGATCGCCAAATTAGAGCCTCTGACCCAGAGCGAAGCCAAAAATCCGGATGTCTGGGAATGCCTGGGCGACGCGTACCTGGCCAAGCGTCTGACCGACAAGGCCACCCAGGCCTACGCCCGGGTCGTGCAGCTCGACGAGAAGCGCATCGACCATTTGATCCCCAAGTACAAGGAGATCACCAAGCTCTCGGCCAAGGATGCGGCGGGGTACCTGGCCCTGGGAGACCTCCATCTGCAGAACAAGCGCTACGACCTGGCGATCACAGAGTATGCCAAGATCCCGGAGCTGGACCGCTCCTATCTTCCCCAGGTCCTGGACCGCTACACCCAGATCCTCGCCTCCCAGCCGGACAACGCCTCGGCCCTGGAGGCCTGCGTGACGTATCGGATCGAGGCCGGAGAACTGGATAAGGCCGTAGGCCTCCTGGCCACGGCGGCCAAAGCCAGCGACAAGGTCGATGAGCTGATCATCGAACAGCTCACCCATGTCCTGGAGCGGGACCTGCACCACGTGGCCGGGTTGGATCTTCTGGCCCGGATGTATCTGAGGAGGAAGAGTTTCACGGAATCCCTGGAGCTTTACCGGCACCTGGTAAAGCTCTCTCCGGAGGCCCAAGGCCTCGCCATCCAGGGCCTCCGGGAGATCGTCCGCCTCTCCCCCTCCCTATTGGAAGCCAAAATCGCTCTGGGCGAGGCCCTAATAATCCAAGGCAAATACTCCGAAGCCCTGGCCGAGTTCTCGGCCGTACTTCAGAGGGACACCACCCTGCAAGGCCAGGTCTTCCCGTTCCTGGACAAGATCATGAGGTCCGACAAGGCCCTGGTCGAAAAGGTCATGGAGGTCTACAACTCCATGCAGACCGCAGGGAGCGAGACCCTGATCACCCTCTTTGCTTTAGGCGAAGCCAAGGCCGAGAAAGGGGATTATAGAGGCTCGGTGGAACAGTTCCATAAGGTCCTTTCCCAGGACCCCACCAAGCTCGATGCCGTGATCCAGGGGTACGAGAAGATCCTCCAGCACACCCCGGGGGCCGGCCCCATCCATCTGGCCCTGGCCGATGCCCGGATCGAGAAGGGACAGGCCAGCGAGGCAATTGCGAGCCTCCGCAGCGCCCTGGCCGCCGATCAGAGCATGTTTGACGATGTCGTGTTCCGCTACAACCGCCTCCGCGAGGCCATGCCGGATGATCCGGAAGTCCGGGACGCCATCTTAGAGGCCTTGCTTTCGCTCAAGGTCTATGATCAAGCCCAGGAGCAGGCCGAAGGGGCCATCGCCTCGGGCGTAGACCCGGCCTTTCCCTATCTCGTGCTCGGCAAAATCCAACTGGAGAAGGGGGAGCTGACCAAGTCCGTGACCAACCTCCTGCATGCCGTGGAACTTCGCGCCGGCCTTTCGGGCGAGGTCTCCAGCTCCCTCCGGCGCATCATCGCCATCGACCAGGGGAACATCCCGGCGCACTATGTCCTGGCCAAGGTCGAGACCTTGGAGCGGCATTTCGATCCCGCCCTGGACGAATACCAGATCATCGTCCGGCTCGATCCCCAGCGGGTGGAGCGGGTCATCGCGGACATCAAGGCGCTCCTCGAGGTCGATCCGCTCAACGCCCGGGGGCACTTCATCCTGGCCGACCTCCAGCTCCGGGCCGGGAACCCTCAAGAGGCCTCTCAGGAATGCGAGCGCACCGTGGACCTGAATCCGGAGTACCTTGCCAAGGTCATCCCCATCTACCAGGAGATCATCGCCCGCGACCCGGAGAACGCCAAGGCCAACTTCGCCCTGGGCAAAGTCCAAGTCCAGCAGGGGGCCATCGGCCCGGCCATCCAGAGCTTCCAGGCCGCCCTGACCAAGGACAAGACCCTTTTGGAGCCCGCGATCTTCGAGCTCCGCAAGATCCTCGATCAGGATCCGGGGAATTGTCCGGCGCGCCTCATCTTGGCGGGAATCTTCCGCGAGAGCGGACAGCGGGATCAGGCCGCGGTCCTTCTCCAGGAGGTCCTGAATTTGGACCCCTACGGTGCGGGAGGGGCCCTCGCGGACCTGGAGTCCCTGCTCTCCGAAGACCCCCAGAATGCCAAGGCCCGCCTGGCGTTGGCCGAGACCTATCTCGTCCGAAGGGAATTGGGGCCTGCCCTAGACCATTACGAACGCCTCTGCGAGGACCCCGGGGACCTGCTTCCCAAGATCGGGGAAGACCTCAAGGTCGTGGCCGAGGAGACCCAGGGGAAGGACCCCCTGGCCCAGTTCGTGCTTGGCAAGGCCCTGCTCAGGGCGCGGGAGGTTTCCGAAGCGATCCGGGCTCTGGACCTGGCCACCCGCCTCGATTCGGGACTCCGGGACAAGGCCATTTCCCTTCTGGAGGGGGCCTTGGCAGCGGGCCAGCGGGAGATCCCGGCCTTGAAGCTTTTAGGCCTGCTCCGATTGGAAGGCAAAGAATATCTGAAGTCTGCAGAGGTCTTCCTTTCCGCAATCAAAACCGTCAAGGACAAGACGGATGCCGGAAGGTTCTATCTCTGCCTTTCTCAGAGCCTGGCTGGCCTGGGCGACAAGAAAAAATCTCGCGAGGCTCTGCTCCAGGCCCACCGCATATCGCCGAATGTCAAAGCCATTGAGGAGGAGATCCAAGCCCTTGCCGATCGCCGTTCGGCGATCGAGATCCAGGGGCTTCGGAAAATCATGGAGTCTAAGGGCGAGGACGTTTCGATCCGGGAGAAGCTGGCCTTAACTCTCTCGGAGGCCGGCCGGCATGAAGAGGCCCTCGGCCTTCTCGAGCCCCAGATCCCAGGGCTTTCTGGAGAGGACCAGCTCCGAATGGTCGCGCTGGCCGGCCGAATCCAGCAGGAACGCGGACAGCCGGGCCTGGCGATCGAGCTCTTGAGGAGCCATTCCGGCCCGGAGGGGGCTCTCTCCGCAGCCGGGTTGAGCTACCTCTGGTGGCTGGCCCGGTCTTACGAGTCCACAGGCCAGTGGGCCCAAGCTTATGCCCTGTACCAGAAAGTGGCAGCTCAGAACCCGAACTACGAAGAAGTTTCCTTCCGGCTCCTCCGGGCTGCCCGGCGCACCGTAGCCCAGGATCTAGAGCATGGTCAGAAGGTGTTGGAGAAAATCCTTTAGCACGCAAAGAAGCGCAAAAACGAGGGAGCTATGGCTTACTGTCCGTTTTCTTTAGTCAAGGAGGTGGTCAAAGAACGCAAGGTGGGCAAGTCCGGTCAGGTCGTTGAGGAAAAGGAATCTCCCACCTATCACCTGTTGGAATGCCTGAGAGAGAAGTGCGAGGTGTTTGACCTCGGTGCCCAGAAATGTTCTCTGCCCTTCCTCGCCAACCGCCTGCAGTCCCTGGAGGACGTTGAAGCCAAGACCCGCCAAGCCACTTCGGACCTTAATGAGGCCACTTCCTCCCTTTTAGCCGATCTCCTGGAGTCCAGTTCGGGGATCCTCAAGGAGACCAAGGACTCCCGAGCGATGATCCACCAACTCGTGGAGGCTCCTCCGGCTCAGGCCGGGGGGCTATCCCCGGAAGCCCTTGCGGACCTCAAGAGCGCGGCCGAGGCCCTGCGCGGAAGCAAGGACACCTTCGCCGAGCTCTCCCAGCGCTTAGAGGAGCTGCTGACGCGACCGGACGAAACCCGGACCCTCTCCGAAGGGTTCGGAACGCTCGCCAAGAACCTAGAGGAAAGCCGCGCCTCGGTCGTGGAGTCCGCGCTGGAGACCAGGATCCTGGTGGAGAAAATCACCCAAGGCCTTGCGGAATTCAAGGAAGCCGCTGGGACGGCTGGGCTGGATAAGGAAACCAAGTCTACCCTGAATGAAATCCGGGACACCCTCCAGGGCACCCGACAGTCCATGGACCACATCTTCAGCCTCCTGCCCGAGGTCCTGAAGGAATCCCAGATGCCTCTAGCTTCCTTCGCCGAGTCCAACCAGGCCTCTCTATCGGAACTCCAGAAAGCCTTGAGCGGGTATCAGGAGGCCATCCAGCAAGCAGTGGAATCCTTTTCCAAAAGCGCTAAGCAGTCCCAGGAGGCTTTGCTCGAATCCTACGTAGAGGAGGCCGGAGGCCTCAAGGAATCCCTCACTACTGCATTGACTTCCTTAGGTGAGGCCCAGAAGGTGCAGACGGAGGGCCTATCCGAGATTCTCACGGCCCAAAGCAAATCCCTGGAGAAATCTCTTGAAAAACTTCCCCAGCGCTTGCGGGAGGAGCAAGAACCGCTCTTCTCCAAGTTTGCCGACGAGAACAAGTCGGCCTTCGATCTCTTCGTGCAGGGAGCGACCGAAACCACCCTTTCCCTGACCCAGCTCCGTCAGATCTCGGAGAAGTCCAATGAGATTCTCTCCACTTTAACGGCCTCGTCCAGCGATGCCGCGGAGCGCACCATCGAGGGCCTGGGCCGGCTCCGGGAGGCCGTCAAGGTCGCGAACGAAGAAGCCGTGCAGAAAAATTCCGAACTCTTTTCCATTTATCTGAAAGACCTGGCCAACGGGATTCAGTCCTCTCAAGCTGAAACCTCCCAGACCCTGGCCCAGAAACTGGACGCGCTCGGGGAGAACCTCAAACAAAACCAGGACAGCCTCTCCTCCCTGCTCCTGGAGAGCGCCGGGAAATCCCAGACCGCACTGGAGGCTCTCGCAGAATCGAATGCCGGGACTCTGGAGGCCCTGAAGGATGTGAAAGCCGCCCTGGTCGAGTCTCAGAGGGAAAGCACGGTGGGGATCGCCGAGGTTTTGAAAAGACTCCAGGCCGATTCCCGCTCGGCCCAAGATCAGAGCGTATCTACTCTGACCGCGGCCCTCTCCGAAGGCACCGCCCAGCAGATCGCCCACGCCTCCAAGCTCAGGGACGAGACGTCTCAGCATCAGGAGAACCTGTTTGCGGCCCTGGCCGGAAGCGTAGGGGACACCCTGCGCCAGAACGCGGCAGAGGTTTCTCAATCCCTGGAGAAGACTGCGAAGGAAGCCAACGAGAAGCGCTCCCAGATCGCTGCTTCATTGGCCGAGAACCGCCAGGCCCTGGAAAAGCTGCTTTCGGCTGCTGAGGAATCCAACCGACCCCTGGCCTCCTCTCTTCAGGACATCGCCGGCAAGCTGGATGCCTTCCTATCCTCCCTCGACCGCCAGAGCGTATTGCAGTCCGACTCTTTCGAGACCCTTGGCCAGAGGGTCACTGGGATCAGGGAGGAGGAGCGTCGGGGCACCGAAGCCCTGCTCGCGGCCCTGAGTGAGAACCAGAAGGCCCAGGCTCAGAACATGGATTCCCTCCGCACCGCCTTAGAGCAGAGCATGGCCCAGACCCGGGAGTTTCTGGCCGGGCCGCAGGAGCGGGAGGCCAAGTTCCAGAATATCTCCGAGGAAATCGCCGCCTCCGCCAAAGCCTTGAGTTCATTTTTGGAGACCCAACGCCAGATGCACGAGCAGGAATCCCGGAAGCTCAAAGGCGAGGAAGCCCGGCTGCACAACGACCGTGGGGTGTCGCTTTACTACCAACAGGCTTATGGAGCCGCCGAGATGGAGTTCAAGCGCGCCCTGGAGCTCAATCCCGACATGGTCGAGGCCTTCAACAATTTGGCCCTCACCCTCACCGAGGCCGGCAAGCATGAGGACGCCGCTGTCTGCTTTCAGCGCGCCATCGAGCTGGCCCCGGACTTCGCTGAAGCTTTGAACAACCTGGGCTGTCTCTACCAGCAAATGGGCGAGCACGCCAAGGCCGTGGAGACCTTCTCCCAAGCCCTGACCAAGCGTCAGGACTATGCCAGCGCCTATGCCAATCTCGGCACGGCCTACTATGCCTTGAACAAATTGGACGAAGCTACCAAGGCCTGGGACAAGGCGTTATCCTTGGACCCCACCAACGAGAAGCTCAAGAAAAAACTCCAGAAGATCAGGGGAATGTGACTCCTCAGGACATCAAGGAGCCTCCGATTTCTCGGAGGCTCCTTGAATTTTTTTCCCTCTGTCGGGTTCGAAGTCCTATTTGCTATCCCTTATCCTCGCCTCTTTGATCTTCTCCAGGACTCCGTCCAACCCTTCTGCGATCTCATCCCGGCAAGAGCGGTAGTCTTCCAAAGGTCTGCCAATCGGATCTGGTACCGCCTGGCTTCGGGGCGGGTTTTCCAGCTCCTTCAGGAGAAAGACTTTCCCCCCGGCCTCGGGTACGAGTTCGAGAATCTCCTGCTTGTGTCTGAGCTCCATGACCAACACCAGATCGCTGTCCCGGATCATGGCCGAGCGCAGCGCCCGGGTGCGATGCCGGCGGATATCAGCCCCTGACTCTTGAGCGGCTTGAATCGCGTACTCGGTGGCTACCCCTCCATCCAGGGCCGCCACCCCAGCCGAGGAAATTTCGACATCCCTCCTGCCCTTTAGATCCGACTCTTCCAGTTTTCTCTTCATCATCCCTTCCGCCATCGGGCTCCGGCAGGAATTGCCGGTGCACACGAACAGAACACGGAAGGGGCGCTCTTCCTTTATCTCAGGCACAACCTTCTCCAATTCCTGCTTGGCGATTCTTCCCCGACGTAGAACTCTAACCTCTCCTTCGCTTACCGCAACCACCGTCGAGGGCAACGCTTTCCGCAATTTGCCTCCGTCCAGGAGAACATCGATCTCGCCATTGAACAGGGCAAATACCCTGGCTGGTTCCGTACTTTCGGGCTTTCCGGAACGATTCGCACTGGTCGTAGCTAGTGGCTTTCCGAAAGCTTTCACCAAGGCCCGAGGGACCTCATGATCCGGAATCCGGATCGCCACGGTCCCATCCTGTGCCGCAACCGGGCGGGGACAATTCCTTTTGGCCTTGAGCACCAGGGTGAGCGGGCCCGGCCAGAAGCGCTCGGCCAGGCGCTTGGCTGCCTCGTTCTCTTCACCCAAAGCAAAGGCCTCTCGGGCCTCGGAGACAAACAACACTAAGGGCTTGTCCTTCTCACGGCCCTTGGCATCGTAAATTGCTCGGACGGCTTTGAAGTTTTCGGCATCGCAGCCCAGGCCGTAGACCGTGTCCGTGGGAAAGGCTACGATCCCCCCCTCGTGGAGCGCTGCGAGGGCAGGCCCAAGCTCTTCAGAGCTCGGGCTCCCCTCGATCCTCAGGACCTCGGTCCGCTTTTCTTTTCCGCTCACCCTCCTCCTCCCCGCGGTGGCGGCGGGAGGCCAGATCCCGGAGTTTGCCCTTAAGCAGATCTCGGGACACAGCCGACATCCGGTCGATGAATAAAACCCCGTTCAGGTGGTCTATTTCATGTTGAAAGGCCTGGGCTAACAGCCCTTCGGCCTCGCTCTCAAAAGGCTTCCTATCCAGGTCCTGGGCTTTGATCCATACCTTCTCAAAGCGCTTGACGTCCTCCCGGATGCCCGGGAAAGAAAGACAACCCTCCTCCACCGTGCGCTCATTCTCTGCCTTGAGGATCCTGGGATTCACAAAGGCCTGCCAGCCCTTGACCTGGCCCAAGGCTTCCCAATCCAAGACAAACAGATTCGAAAGCTTTCCGACCTGATTCGCAGCCAGGCCCAATCCCTCGGCCTCCCGCAACGTCACGGCCATCTCCTCAGCCAAACCTCTGAGCTCCCCGTCAAAGGACGCGACCTCTCTCGCCTTCTGGCGGAGCAGCGGATCTCCATAGAGTCTAACTTTCAACGCGCGATCCTTCATCCAATGGTTAAACTTCTCTCTGCCAAACGGTCGATTCAAAGATCCCGATCGATCGGGACCGTCAACCTTGTTTTTCGGCCTCCATCCGTGCGATAGCGCTCTTATCAAACTCGATCTTGGTTCCCTCGTCCCCCACCCTCAGGACCACGATCTTCCGCGCCTCGTCCACCCCGATCACCGTCCCGTGGATCCCAGAGCTGGTCACGACCTTGTCCCCTTTCTGAAGCTTACCGAGCATCTCCTCGTGCTTCTTTCTCTGCTTCTGCTGGGGCATCATGACCAGGAAGTAGAACACAGCGAAGATCAAGATGATAGGCAGGAAGCTCACCAGCCCGCCTCCCCCCCCCTGGCCTCCGGTGCTCCCTCCCATAGCGTATGCCGTGCTTACGAATAAGTCCACGAAGTCCTCCTCCTAAGTTAGTTATTTAAACCCTGCGGTTCAAGGCTTCGCTCGTCCTGAGTATATTTCGCCAGGAAGTTTTTCCGGAACGCGCCGTAGCGTCCTTCCCGGATGGCCTCCCTGAGTTTCTTCATCAACCCCTGATAGAACTGGAGGTTGTGCTGGGTCACGAGCCGCGGCGCCAAAATCTCCCCGGCATTAAAGAGATGCCGCAGGTAGGCCCGGCTGAAGTGCGTGCAGGCGTAGCAGGAACACTCCGGGTCAAGGGGCGAGAAATCCGAGGAGTAAGTCGCGTTTTTGACCACCACCCGGCCCCGGGCCGTGAACGCAGTACCGGTCCGGGCGTTCCGGGTGGGGAGCACGCAGTCGAACAGGTCCATCCCCCGTCCCACCGCTTCCACCACGTCTTCGGGATAACCCACTCCCATAAGATAACGCGGTTTCTCCGCGGGCAATTCCTCTGCGCAGACCTCCACGATCTCCCAGGTGGCGCTCTCCGGTTCGCCCAGGGCAAGCCCGCCCACGGCATAGCCCGGAAAATCCAAATCCAGAAGCCTCCGGATGTTCTCCTGCCTCAGGTCGGAATAAGTGCTCCCTTGCGCGATACCGAAAAGAGCCTGCTCGGGATTGGGACCTGGAGGGCTCTCTCGCCACGCCGTGCGACACCTCTCTGCCCAGTCCGCTGTCCGGCAGGCCGCCCGGCTCGCGTCCTCGCGACTGGTCGGATAGGCCAAGCACTCGTCGAAGCACATCATGATGTCGGAGCCCAGCGCAACCTGGATCTCGACTACCTTCTCGGGGGTGAACAGGTGAAACGACCCGTCCAGGTGCGACTGAAAGGTTACCCCCTCGTCCGTCACTTTCCTCAGGTCCGCTAAGCTGAAGACCTGATACCCCCCGCTGTCCGTCAGGATAGCCCGATCCCAGCCCATGAACTTGTGCAACCCGCCGGCCTCCCGAATGAGAACGTGGCCTGGTCTGAGATGCAGGTGGTAGGCGTTTCCTAAGATGATCTCGGTTCCGACCTCATGCAGTTCCCGGGGAGCAATGGTCTTCACCGTCCCTTGAGTCCCAACTGGCATGAACGCGGGGGTTTCCACGGTCCCGTGAGAGGTGTGCAGCCTGCCGACCCGTGCTCTGGAGCCCCGGTCTCCACCTAATATCTCAAAACGAATTTTTTACCCCTTGAATGAGCTTATTGCTAACGATCACACAATCAGCATCGCGTCCCCGTAGCTGTAGAACCGATAGTTCTGCCCGATGGCTTCCTGGTAGGCCTTGAGGATGAGTTCCCTGCCCGCGAAAGCCGAAACTAAAAGGAGGAGGGTCGTCTTGGGCAGGTGGAAGTTGGTGATCAACGCATCCACAACCTTGAAATCATACCCTGGATAAATAAATTTGTCCGTCCAGCCTTTGAGGTCAGTCGTCCCATCCGGCTTGCCATCGTGCGACCTCCAAACCGTCTCCAGGGCACGCACTACGGTCGTGCCCACGGCCACGATTCGCCGTTTCTCCTGTTTGGCCAGGGCCACCTCTTCCAAGGTTTGCTTGGGAACCTCGAAGTATTCAGCCTCCATGCGATGATCTGCAACGGTCACGCTTCTTACCGGCAGGAAGGTCCCCCGTCCCACATGCAGGATGAGTTTCGCAATTCGAACCCCTTTGCGTCCCAGTTCCGAAAGGATTCTCTCTGTGAAATGCAGGCCTGCGGTCGGGGCCGCGATCGCGCCCGGTGTCCGGGCGTAAACGGTCTGGTAGCGCTGCTCGTCGAAGGGCTCCACTGGGCGCCGGACGTAGGGCGGCAAGGGCATCTTGCCTTCGCTCTGGAGCAGGGCATTCATCACTTCCTCCGGGTTTGATTCCGATCCGCTGAAAGCAATGACCCAGACGCCTTCTCCCCTGCTCTTGATAAGCTCCCCGGACCAGCGTCCATCCCGGAACTGGAGGGTCACGCCCCGCTGGAGCTTTCCCTTGCCGGAGATCGCGGCCAGCCACATCCCCGGCCTCTTCTCCCGGATGAGGAGGACCTCCACCTTTCCATCCGTGTCCGAGCGCTGGCCGAACAGTCTGGCCGGAAGGACCCTGGTCTCGTTCAAGACCAGCAGGTCCCCGGGCTGAAGCAGCTCCATTAGATCGGGAAAACGCTTATGCTGAAGGGACGACTTGGAGCGGTCCAGGACCAGGAGCCTGGAGTCCTCGCGGCGCTGGGCTGGATACTGTGCGATCAGCTCGCGGGGAAGGATGTAATCGTAGGCCGCAATCGTATCACCCTTGGATGAGACGCCAATTTCCGCCATCTACGGGCTATGTCTCCTCATGCGCCCTTCCCCATTCTGCGGAACCTCTGCTCATAGGTCCAGGTGCTCCCCAATACTGTCTTCACGTATTCCCGCGTCTCCACGTATGGGATGTCCTCAATGAAGGCCTCAATGTCCTTGGACGATCTCTCACCCGACCATTCCACGACCGACAAGGGCCCGGCATTATACCCTGCGGCGATGAGCTCCTTCTGATCCCCCACGTCCTGCTTCACCTCGGAAAGGTAGTAGATCCCGAGCATCAAGGAGGTATAGGGATCGAACAGGTCGCTGACCTGGAACTCCTCGAAGCCGAGTTGTCTGGCGATCGTCTTCCCGGTCTTAGGCATCACCTGCATCAGGCCCCGAGCTCCGGCCCGGGATACGTCCCTCGCCCGGAACCGACTTTCCTCCCGAATGATCCCTAAGGTGAAAGCCGGATCCACCTTCCATTTGTTTCCTTCCTCGAAAATCGTTTTAGCATAGCAGATCGGGTACATCATCGCGATGACCTCCTGGCTCACTTTCGGCCTTTCCGATGGAGGGGCCAGGCGAAGGATCCTTCTTCCGCACCAAATCGTACGACTGTCCGCTCCGGCCTTGTCGTAGATCTCACCCAATTGCCACAGGACGTAAGGAGTTGTCCGGTACTCCTGCTCTAGGGGCGCGAGCTCCATCGCCCCCTCCCTCAGAAACCCGCCCCGGAGCAGGGCCAGGCCTCGCTGGACATACGGCCTCTTCAGGGTCCCGGCCCAGCGGGCCGAGTCCAGGGCGATGTCCTTGCTCCACCCTTCGAGCCACTGCCGGGTAGTAAGCGTGTCGCTGCCCAAGGGGTCTTTGGCCGTCGTATCCAGAGAGAAAATCCTCTTCCTGGCCTTGAATGCGTAATACTGGAAGGGATCCTCTTCTTCCACTTTGCGGTAGGAGGCGATGGCCTTCTGCTTTTCCCCTTTGCCTTCCCAGCACCTCCCGCTCCAAAAGGCCGATTCTTCGTAGAACTGGCTTTTCGGGTAGTCGACGACGACGTGCTCCCAGTCCTGGATGGCTGCGTCGCACTGTCCCAACTTGAAACTCGCCAGACCCGCCCGCCAAAGAGCGTCGTCCGCGATCCCGGACTTGGGCCCCTCGCTCTGGGCGAGGTGGTAGTTTAGAAGGGCCTTCTCCAACTCCCCCATGAACTCGCAGCAGCGTCCGATGTAGTACTGAGCCTCGGCCCCTCGGGATCCTCCGGCCTTGGCGACCCGGGAGAAGGAACGGACCGCCGCGGCGTAGTTCCCGCGCTTCATCAGCCGCTTGGCGTAGGCGAACCCTCCCCGCAGCTTGGCTTCCTGAGAGGTATCCGGGGTGGCTGGAAGGGCAGGCATCTTGATCTCCTTCTTCCTCCTGCCCGTGGCCAATTCTGCCTTAGCTAACAAACCCACCGGGCTTCCCCGCCCCCCCGCCCCCTGGGCCACAAGGCCCTCAAGGATGCGGTTTCCAACCGTGCGCTTGCCCATCTTGCGATAGACCACACCCAGCCTGAGCTTGGCATGCTCCTCGAGGAGCGAACCAGCCATGATGAGATCCTCGTACTCCTCCTGGGCCTTTTCGTACTGCCGGAGTCCCTCGTAGGCATAGCCGATCAGCAGGCCGAGTTCTCTCTCCCTGGCCCTTTCGGGATAGGCGCTTCGGGCTGCCAGAAGCATCCTCAGGGCCGGGCCGAATTCCTCGTCCAGCAGATAAGCCCTCCCGCCATCGAACAGGGCTTCTTCGGTCCAGGGAGCCGGGGGGCCTGACTTGCTTACGCTGTCGTAGACCGCCCCAGAAGCACGGTATTCCCGGAATTGGGAGAGCGATCTTCCCAGGAGCACTCTGAGGCTATCCTGCTCGCGGGAAGTCTTGGCCTTTCGAATCTCTTCCTGAAGTGCCTGGACCCCTCGATAGACCGAGTGCAAATTAAAGGTGCCCACCGGAGGAGCTTTGATATGGGCCGTGGTCTCCGGCGGGGCTTGAACGACCTCCGGGGGCGGGGCCCTGAGCTCGGCCTTCTTTCCACACCCGATAAGGCACGCGGCCATCACGGTGGCCGCAGCCAGAGCCAGGATCAATTTCAAATTAGCATTTAACATGAAACTATGCTAAATGATAAATGGCCATTTTGCAATGAACTTTTTCTCCTATCCCCTCACTCCCACTCTGATCTTCCGGAACCGGGCCGGGGCCGCCCCGTGAGCCACATGCGCCGATTGTCCGGGCTGTCCCTTTCCGCAGTTCGGAATACCCCAGATTTTCCACTCCGAGCGGTCGCAGAGGGCATCGCAGGAGTTCCAGAACTCCGGGGTGATCCCGGTGTAGGTGGCGTTTTTGAAGATCCGTCCCAGCTTTCCGTCCTTGATCTCCCAGGCGATTTCGGTGCCGAACTGAAAGTTCAGGCGCTTGTCATCGATCGACCAGGACTTATTCGTTCCGAAGAAGACCCCCTCTTTGGTGTCGGCAATCAGACCGGGGAGCTTCCAGGTCCCGGGCTCCAAGTTGATGTTCGTCATCCGGATAAGGGGAATGCGATTCCAGCCATCGGCCCGCATCGCCCCCGAGGAGCTGCGCCCGATGACCGGGGCCGTCTCCCGGGACGAAAGGTAGCCCACAAAGAGGCCGTCCTTGATGATCGGCAGTCTCTGCGCAGGAACTCCCTCATCGTCGTATCCGAAGCTTCCCAGGGCCCCCTCGATCGTGGCGTCCTGATACACCGATACGATCGGTGAGGCGTACTTAAGCCTGTTCAATTTATCCAGAGTCACGAAGCTCGTTCCCGCATAGCTTGCCTCCGTGCCCAGGACCCGGTCCAGCTCCACCGGATGCCCGATGCTCTCGTGCACCTGCAGCGCCAGCTGGCTCGATCCGATGATGATGTCCTTTTCACCGGGCTCAAGCTCGGGGGCCGAAAGCAGGGCGCAGGCCTCGCTGGCCGTCGGGTCCGCGTTCTCGACCAAGTCCATGCCTTCGAGAAACTCGTAGCCCGCCGAGGCAAAATCCCCGCCCAGGCTGTTGGGAAAGGAGCGGATTTGCACCTCGCTCCCCTCCACGGCCAGGGCCGAGATTCCACCCCCGCTCTCCATGATCTCTTGCTCCACCCAGCTCCCCTCTGTGGAAGCGAAGTACTTGTGGAACTGGAAGAAGTTCATTGAACCCCTGGCTACCTTGATCTGGGCGTGCTTGCGCATGATCGCATCTGCGTTCAAGAGCAGGTTCAGTTTCTCATCCAGGGAAACCTTGAACGGGTCTTTCCTCACTTTGGTCTTGTATTTTCCCCGCACCGGCTTCTCCTTGGAGAGGATCACTCGCTTCCCCGGGACCAGGGCGCTGGCCTTGGCTATGGCGATCGCCTCCTTCACCACCCTTCCCACCGCGGCCCTCTCCATCTTGGAGCTGGAGGCGAACCCCCAGGCTCCGTTCACGATCACCCGTACCCCGAACCCGCTCCCGCGTGCCGACGTCGCACCTTCCACCTGCCCGTTCTTGGTCTCGATGCTCTCCGCGCATTGCTCCACGATCCGCACATCGCCGTACTCGATCCGTTCTGATTCCAGGGCATCCAAAACCTGCTTCAGAAATGTCTTCACTTCCTCCTCCTACTTGCTCTTCCTTAAATAGCGGTCGCTCATCTTGCGGTAGAACGATGCGATGTTCATCACCTTCTGGGCCTCCTCGGGAGTAAGGCCAGTGGAGGGATCCTGGGCGTACATCAAAAAAATGCCCACCACGAGGTTGTGCACGAACTCTTCCGTGAGATCCCCTCCCTCCTTGGCCTGAGCGAGTTCCAAGAGCCTGGCCAGGCTCTTTCCCACCAGTCCGAAGGCTCCTTTCCCGGCCGTTTCTCTGGTGGAGAGGGACTCCATCCGCGTCTCTCCGTAGATCCTCCGGCACATCGAGAGCGCATCCAGGAGGGATGCTGATTCGTAGTACAGGAGATCTCTATCCACAGTGGGCACCTCGAACTTCACCCCTTCTTCCAAGATCAGGAAGTAGTCGTTGTTCAGATATTCGCCATACAGGGTTCCCAGAGTGGAGATGCGGTCTTTGGTGTCCAGGCCCATCTTGTCATACAGGGGCCCCTGAAGAAGCTTCAACAGGATCCCCACAGTGGTCTGCTCCTTGAACCGTTCAAAGCTCGGCTTCTCCTTATCTCGGACGAAAGCCCTGATCTTCTCCATGTCCTCTGCCTTGACAACCCCGTTCTTGGCATAGCCCTCATGGAACAGGTCCTTTAAGAAATCGTCCAGCTGGTGGAAGATCCCCTCCCGCTTCTGTTCGTTGGCCTTGGCGTAGACCTTATCGATGTAATCATTGATGACCTCCCGGTTCAGGGTATCGATCTTAGCCATCTCGCAATAGGCCATGATTCCGGATACCAGCCCCAGAAAGGCCCTTTCCTCCACCAGGATATTGACGTTGTCCCGGGTCATCTCCAGGATGTGGTCGAAATCGATCGTTTCGATCGCAAAGGTGAAGATGGCCTCGATGTTCTCTAAATGGTCTGCCATCCGTCTCTTGCTAACCTCTGTTCTCTTGCCTTAGACCTCTGCTCTCATTGTCCGATCCCGAAAATCGCTTTGAATACGTACCCCGCCATTTGCGGGTTCTCTTTAAGCCGCCGGGTGGAGTACCCGTACCAGTCCTTGCCGAAGGGCACGTAGACCCTCATTCCATGCCCCTCACGCACGAGCGAGGCCCGTTTCTCCTCCCGCACCCCTAAGAGCATCTGGAATTCGTAGTTCTGGGGCCCTAACTTGCGCTCCCGGATGAGCGTCTTGGCATCCTCGATTAGAACCTCGTCATGGGTCGCGATGCCCACGTAGCTTCCCGCGTCCAGCATCTCTCGCAGGACCTTCTTGTAGTTCTCCCGTACCGGTTCCTTGCCCTTGAACGCGACCGCCGCCGGCTCTACATAAACCCCCTTGCACAGCCGGAAGTTCGTCTTAGCCCCTTGGGTTAGGTTGGTAACGTCTTGGCTCGTCCGCTTGAGGTAAGACTGGAGCACGATCCCGGTATTGAGAAAGCTCTTTCTGACCTCGCGGAAGAGCGTGAGCGTACGCTCGGTGCAGGGGCTGTCCTCCATGTCGATTCGTACGAAGTTTCCCAGGGCCTTGGCCCTCTCTAAGAGGGCCGTGACATTGTCCAGGCAGGCCTGGTAGTTAATCTGCAGGCCCAGAGAGGTAAGCTTGACAGAGTGATGGGCGTCCAGCTTATTCTTGTCTATTGCCTCTAAAACTCCCAGGCAGGCTTTTCTCGTGGCTTCGGCCTGGGCCAGTTCCGTGATGAACTCCCCTAAGACATCCACCGTCGCCCGGATGCCCTTCGCATTAAGGTCCCGGACTACGCGCACCATATCGTCTAAGGTCTCCCCGGCGATATAGCGCCTGGCCACGCTCCCCACAATGAAGCGAGGGATGATGGGCAGGCTCCAGGCCACGAGTTGGTTGAACATGGCTCCTTTCTACCTGGAGATAAGGAAGTGTCTATCGAGACGCAAGCATCCTCCGGTTTTTCTTCTGGAGATCCTGGACTTCGGAGAGCACGCCACGTAGCCGGGCCTTCGTCTTAGGATCGTAGGCCAGGCCTAGGATCGCCTCGCACTCCTTCTGGCTTTCGGCGTACCGGCCCAGCGAGTATTCGGCATCCGCGATCTTCCAGCGGATCGAGGCCTCGTTGTAGCAGTTCCTCGGCTTCCCGTCCCACACGGACTGGAGCAGGTCCTGGGAGAGGGTCAGGACCTTCTCCCACTCCTTCTTGCGGTAGGCGATCTCCACCGGAGCCCAGCGAAAGGTCCGGCTTTCGGGATAGGCCGCCCTGAGCTCACTGGCATATTTCTCCGCCTCGTCGTACCGTTTCTCTTCGAAGAGGATCCAGACCAGCCCGTTCTTGGCGAGGAGGGAAGTAAATTTCCCTTGCTCCATGGCCAGCCTGATCTCGGCGATCCCCCTCTCCCGGTTGTCGCCCACGAACGGCAGCTTGGAAAGGACCTGGGTGGCCTTGCTCCGGAAGTAATCGTAGCTGCCCAGGCCCAGGTAGGCGTCGTACAGGGTGGAGTCGCTGGCCACCGCGGTCCTCAGGGCCGAAAGACCCTTGAGCCCGGACTGGAACGAGGTCCAGTACCTCTCCCGCTTCCCTTCGTAGGCCGCCTTGTAGAAGTAGGAGGCTCCGAGATAGAAGTTCGCCCAGGCGTCGCTGGGGTTCTCCGCTAAGACCTTCCGGGACCTCTTGATCGCGTTATCCACCGCGGAGTAGAACTCCTTCTCGCGGTCGTCGGTCTCGTAGTCCAGCATCTCCATCTGCAGGCTCGCGGCCTGGAAGAAGTATCCGCAGGGCTGGCTCGGGTCCAGGTCGACGACCTTCTGAAACTCGCCTCTTGCTGCCGGGTAATTCTCCTTGAGGAGCTGGTTCATGCCGGACCGGATCAGGCTGTCGGCCTGGGGGCTCGCGAACGCTGCAGCGACAAGCAGGAAAAGAACGATGCCGACGAAACCAAAGGTTCGGTAGTTGTCAGGCTTAAATTTTAAAATGCTCAATGTTAAATTTGCAATTTGCAAGGACGGGTTTGACTAATTCAAGGCCAGAAGATGTCTGCCTAGAAGCAGCAGCCCGGGGTCGGACAGGATGACCTGCTTGGCCACGTCCATGGGGTCCACCTTGGACGGGTCCTTCCCGTCCAGGATCCTGACCAGGAGCTTCGCCACCCGGTCCATCTCGGGATCCGAGAGCTTGACGAATATTTTGCGGATCAGGGCGTGGTTCGTACAGTCTTTTCCGGAGGGGCTCTCCCTCCAGCGCCGTTCGTATTTCCCGAGAGCTTTTCTGGACGTATCGCCCTGCTTCAGGGCCGCCGCCGCGGCCTTTCCGGCGAGCTTCCCGGACTCCATCGCGATCGCGATCCCGGCCCCCGAAAGGGGGTCCGTGAGCCGGGCTGCATCCCCGGCCAAGAGGACGCCCTCCGCGACCAGGTCCTGGGGCGCGTTGTTTGCCGGAACCCCCCCCACGGTCTTCTCCAGGACTTTGGCCTTGGGATAGTATTTTGAAACGAACCGCTTCTGGTAATCCACGGCGTTCTTGGACTTGTCCTTCCGCATTGTCGGCGACAGGCCTAATCCCACGTTGGCCCGGTTTTTTCCTTTGGGGAAGATCCAGGCGTACCCTCCGGGGATCAGGTCCTTGCCCACGTAGAAGGTCACCAGCTCGTCCTCGCCCAGGGTCGCGTCTTCGATCAGGTACTGCGCGCAGGAATGGAAATCGCTCATCCGGACCGTGGTGTCGATCCCGGCCCATCGTCCGACAAGGGATTCCACTCCGTCGGCTCCGATCACGACCTTGGCCTCGACTTCCAGGGGCTCGCCGAACGAGCTCATCCTGACCTTCCACCCTCCGTTTCTCTTTTCCATGCCCGTGGCCTGGGTGCGGACCTGGACCTCGGCCCCGGCCTCGGCTGCTTGTCTTGCCAATTCCTGGTCGAATTGCTTCCTTTCCAGGATGAACCCCACCCTCGGCCATCTTACCACGACCTCCGTCCCGTCCGGCGAGAAGAGCCTGCCCCCGTGGACCTCCTGGGCGATGAACTTGGGGTCGGGCTCAAGGAATTTCGCAAGCGCTTCCTGGCTGACCCCCTCCGCGCAGCAGACCGGCACCCCGATCTCCCGGTGCTTCTCAATCAAAAGGACGCTCAGCCCTTCCCGGGCCGCAGTCCCTGCTGCCAGGGACCCTGCCGGCCCCGCCCCCACGACCAAAATATCGTATTGACTCTTCACGCCTTACGCCTCACACGTCGTTCCTATCCGCCAGAGCCGGGTAGTTCATCCTGAACCGGGCTTTGTGATACAGCTTCAGGCTCCCATAGGTGAGGAGGAGCAACACGAGAAACCAGGGAAACAGGATGCACAGAATAATGACCAACGCTCCTCCCCCGAGTTGATACGCCATCATCGCCGGCTTCACCCTTCCCCGGATCGCGGCCCAGACGAACAGAGGTGTTGCGGCGGTTGAGGCGATCAGGCACAGCCAGTCCCCCAGCGCGAGAGAGGAAGCCACGGCCCCTAAGATCGCGAGCAGGGCCAGAATCGTCGTTCCCCGGATTCCCAGGAACACCCCGGTCGTGATGTTTCCCGTCTTCCGATCTCCCTCGATGTCCGGGACCGTGGTATTGATGAACACCGCGGCCACGGCGAGCACATAGGGAAGGCTTTTCAGAAGATGCCCCACGTCGTATGTCCCCAGGCTCAGCCAACCCACCATGAAGGCCAGACACCCGTATCCGATACTGTTGGACAGGATGTCCAGAATCGGCTTGCCCTTGAGCTTGAACGGCGGCGCGGAGTACAGGATGCCCAACCCTAACGAGAGCAGGATGAAGACCCGGTAGGCCGGGGAAAACAGGAGCGACAGGGAGAGGGAAACGACGATCAAGAGAAAACATTCCACCCAAGCCGCCCGCAGGTTCACATACCCTTTTGCCAAAAGATAGAGCTTCCTGTTCAGCCGGTCTGAATCGCGGTCAAAGATTTGGTTCAGGACATACACGCTCCCCATGAGCAGACTGTAAAGAAAGAGGGAGAGCAAAAGCCTCCCCTGGGGCAGCCAGGCGAGCCGGTAAGTCCCTCCCTCCGCCCAGAAGTAGCCGAGAAGTGTCAGGGCCCAGAGAGGCACGAACAGGATCGGCCTCAGAAGAAAGAGATAGTCGAAGACCGCGTTGAGCTTCAGGTCTAACTCTCCTATTAGCATTTAATTATACCTGAAATTTAGAAGCGAGGTCAAGGCTTTCAACTTTATTAGGGTTTTTTTATAGTCGAGATCTTGAGGATTAACGATTTTGTGATTGACAAAACGGGGTTTTGGCCTTATAATCAGAGGGCCAACCAACCCGTGGAGGGCAACATGAAAATCAGTCTTTTTCGCCTAACGCCTCAATCCTCACTCCTTACGTTGTTGTTTTTCTCCCTTGCCCCTCTGCTCCTCTGCTCCCCTGCGGCCGTTCACGCCGGATGGTTCAGTCAGCAGCCCCCTGCGCCGCCCCAATATGAACCTTTGAATGCCGTTTATTTTATCAACAGCGACACCGGCTACGTCGTCGGGGATTACGGAACCATCCTCAAGACCACGTGACCCGGCCCCCTAGAACTGGTCCAGGTAGTGTGTTACAATTTTAGCCTGGATCGAGATGGGGAAACCCCTTTCTGGGAGGTCAGAGATGGCGCAGAAGCAGTACCGTCCCGAAGAGATCATCGG